>Ga0123342_1000944_pt1 | contig 48436 bp, 18 predicted proteins | sample Turbeawhitnodule_FD_89960 | JGI IMG/M metagenome (GOLD analysis project Ga0123342, IMG submission 89960) | Root nodule microbial communities of legume samples collected from Mexico - Turtle bean Mexico white nodule | ecosystem: Host-associated > Plants > Roots > Nodule | place: Mexico: Nepantla...
AATTAACATAAAATCTTAATAAAACTATTATCAATGGTGCATTTAGATAATTTACATATCTTCTCATATAATTTAATATTTATTAAAATTATATGAATATATAAATAGTAAAAATGAAAAATGTGGATACACACCAGCTAGTTTATATATAAAGGAGATTTTCTTCTTAACTGCCATTTTATTTTATTCTAATTTTATATTATTTTATTTTATTTTATTATTTAAAAAATATATGAGAGGAAATATTTGTCATTTTGTGAGTAGTTTATTTTTATATCTCAAAAGCATAACAGAAGAGATAACACTATTTTTAAATTCAAAAAAATTTAAATTCAAAACTAAACATTGCAAAAGTGAGGCTTCCGCATTTCCCAATTGCATCTTTTCTTTTCCCATTCATCTTCATTTTTATCCATTTAAACACCTTTTTTGTTTTCTATTTTTATATTTAAAATTCAAAATATGAGAAGTCGTAATTTCCTTCCAAAACTACTAAACCAATTATAAAGATGGAAATGCAATGTTTGAATTTATTTTTCTTTTTTATTCATTTATGTGTGTCTTTGGTATTGTATGATGACAATATTGTTATTATTGTGCTGACGCAAATAGTGCCATAAAATACACGAATACAACAATTTAATCAAACTTATAACAAAACTATTAAAGAAAAAAAAAAGAATAGTAGGATTTTGTTCATTGAATAAAAAATTGAAAGGAAAAAAAAATACCAGATAAAAGTGCGTCGGTGGGAGTGAGAGTGGTTAGTCTATGAGAAAGAGAGGGCTTAAGGAGAAAAGGGGAGGCGCGTTAGTCTAAGAGTGAAAGGAGTGAGAATTTGGATCGGGAGAGAGGAGAACAAACAAGCAAAACGTTTACGTTTTGGGATTTGATTGGGAGGATTAAGAATAAGGGGGTGACAGTGATGGAGGATATGGAGGGGAAGTGGTTGACCGTGGTGGTAAATGATAGGAACGATTTGACTAAGTTTCTCTACGGGTCTAAAACAAATAAAAGAGAAGCATATTTCATTATATTTTCTTCTTTTGTATATAATATTTCTCATGATTAATGTTGATTGAACAATTGAGGATGAAATTCTGGTTTATTGCTTAATAATATCAAATGTGTTATAATGATAAAAATAAAAAGTGTGGATACACAATAAAAAGTGCACATACACCGGCACAACAATAAATGAGTAGAATATATTTTTTTATATAAAAATTAAAATAAATATATTTTATTTATGTGGGTCACATCCCATCCTACTATTGACCCTGTTGAGGCCTAAGTGTTATAAAGATACATCTATAAGTATTATAAAGATACATGCACTGTTTATTCATTATACATATAAACTCAGAATGTAGTTAGGTTTAATAGTATATTTTACTCATAATGTGACCAACATAGTGGGGCCTGGAAATTGGGCATTGATTCCCATCACAATGTGCTCAATGCAATCTGGTTTCTGAATCATGTACTCCACATCAAACTTGTAATGCCTCACAACAACAAGTTCGGCCAAATGCTTGTGAGACCTTTTAAGATCACAATGATGTTGCTTTTTGCTTGGATATATTATCAACAATTGATGAAGTTGCAACAAATGAACTAAAAAAAGTGAGAGTTGAAAAGGGTTTGATCATGCTATGTAGGTTGGCTTTCATGTATGGTCAGAGATATTACGTCTTTAGACGAGATAATTATGAATGCGTTTTTAAAAGCCTGGTGTTGTTTTTTATTAAAATTAATCATTCTTTTACGATTAATTATTTTATTTTAAAATTATTTATTAATATGACAGAAAAATGCTATAAAATGTCATTTTTTATATGTAGGAGAATTTAACACATCATCATTCATGAATCGTGTTAAACTAATTGAACTACATTCTTTTAACTTATTTCACAAGTTATTGTAGATTCTCAAATTTGTTAATCTTCTTCTTCTGTAAAGGCTAAAACTAGCAGTTTCTCTTATAATGTGATAACGCTTATAATATAATGTAAAGTTATTCAGACATACATAATGTACTTTTTTTTCTTCTCCGAAATACAAGTTATTTGCTCCAAACTAAGAAGAGAGAAAACTAATTGGTAGATATATGATAATTTAGTTTTTAAAATATATTTTATATAATCCAAAAGAGAAAACTATCAAATTTTCATCAAGTATGGCATGTTCTCCTAAATAGGCCTTAAAATAATAAAATTATACAAGTAGTTTTTAAAATATTGAATATTCATAAATTTAGATTATACAATGATATATTTATTACCACTCAGGAACTAGTTTGAAAATAAAAAATAAAAAATTGGAGGAACTGTTTGGTATAACTTTAATTATCAAATGATTTCTTAATATAAAAGAGAAAATAACACTTAGAAAATAAAATCCGTCATTTATTATATCCTAAAACTAATTTTCAAAAGTATTAAAATTATAATGCATTTTGAAAACTTAAACTTCAACACTTCATTCATGAGCCACGATTTTCAGATGGGAAATAAAGATATGCAAAGCCACTTGTTAAATGTGCTCTCTTATTTTAATTTTTTTTTATTTATACTTGTTAAATTTTATCTAACTTCACAACAATGTAAGAAACTATGTTTCACCATTTTTGCATTCAATTGACTTTCTCTAAATGGTGGCATTAAAAAATTCTTTTAATGGTGTTATTAAAAGAATTCTCTTAATGGTTAGCATTTATTTGTAAGTTTAATATTTTTCAACCGAACCTAACCTTAATGTTAAAAGTTTGTTACCCAATTACTAACAAACACTTGATTCAAGTGGAATTAAACTTTAAAAGGGTTTAACTAAATTTTATGAAAATAATAATAAAAATCAAAATGTAAGTAAAATTTGTCAGAAGTGGGATTTGAACCCACGCCCTCTTTCGAAGACCAGAACTTGAGTCTGGCGCCTTAGACCACTCGGCCATCCTGACATCTTATTGATAGTGTTGAGCTTATCTATTTATTAAAACTAATTATATTCTAATATTAGAATGTTGTAATTAACTTTATTTATTCAAGCTTAGATAGAATCATGAGTGGAATTGTATAATAAAAACGTTTGAATCCGACGTTCTAAAAGCGTTCATAAATTTGCGGAAAACTTTTCTTTGACACAGTAAACAGTGAAATACACACACCGGTGTTACTGTATCAGGGTCCAGAATTTTGTTTGCACAACGCGACAATTCTGAATGCTTCAATACCAAACATGGTTTTAAAAGAGAGACCCGAGCCTTCACTTAGAAGAGCAGTGAATAAAAAGGACGCCGGTATATTTTCAACTTATTATCCAATAAAGTGGAATTAAACTTTAAAGGGTTCAACTTACCAAACAAAATATGATATTTTTATTTTAAATAATAAAGGAAGCATATGGAAGAACTCAAACAAAATGCATAACGTAACCAAACAAGATGTTATAACAATTGAGTTGTTGCATTGCAACTCATTACCAGCGCTTGCCATGACTTCCCTATAGAGACGTGAATGATTTCAGCATGATAAATGACCCCAACTCTCGAAACGACGAATTCAAACAATGAGTGCACTGATGGTGAGTTTAAAAAGGATAGAATACCATGTTTTCTCGCTAAAACAAATTAGTTTCCTTGTTTCGTAGTTAATTACCAATTAAATCCAATGTAGAAGGAAGGAGCCATTTATTTAAAAACCTGTAAATCACTCCCTAAATTAAATTGTCCATTATTACGCCTCCACTTCTATCTGCACGCAATTTTAATTTCCCCAAACATCTAAATATGATATTTAAAATTCTGAGAGGTTATCTCGAACCATCCAACTGTTAACCATTTTCATTGCATCCTTTGCTTAATAAGCGTCACCTTTGTAAGAAAAGCAGAACAAGAGAATATTCCTAGTACCATTATCCAGTAACCGCATCAAATCCTAAAGAGTAAACCATCTTTGAAGAAAGTTTTTTGCCGTGCAAAAGATATTCCCTGTCACCCAGCAAAAGTGGACCACGGCGACAAAGAAACAATAACAGGGCTTGCAATAGGAACTGACAAAAAGTATTGCTTTACAGTGGAGAGGAATGCGTATCAGATATTTTCAGAGTAACCAAGTCGACTTTTTTCTAGTATTACATCAATAGATATTCAAGTCTCAACATCATTGTCAGATCATAATATTGTTACAGATGCCAATGCTCTTCAGTATGTAAATTTACATATACCAGAGATCACATTTACCACTGCCCATTACACTATGAGGTAATACACTTAAATTTTAGAATATATATATTGAGATCCTACCACATCACGTTATTCACGAGCAGTTTGTATCGTAACTTACAAGACCCAACAACTCTGGACCTTCCAAACGAGGGTTATTCTCAAAGCTACAGCATTGAAACAAAAAAAATGCTTATTCAACGGGTAACAGGAAAGATAACCAGGTAGCAGAAAACATGTTCTAGCTAGAATCTAGAGTGCAAACTTTGAAATGATTTCAGAATCAGTGCCCCAGAAAAATGCAGGAAAACTGACTATAATTAACTAAAAGAACAGATAAATGCAATCAGATTCACTGCCATCACTATGCACAAAACATTGATTGTTACAGGGCAGCGGATTTAATTAAATCAAAATTTTGCATTCCTATTATCCAATAAAATGATTGGAGAATGTATTACATGCAGATATATCATTATAACACAACAATAAATAACAATCAAATATTACCACCACAAGTTAACAGGTCCATAAATAGAATGTGAATAACAGTTTAACAGGACCTTCATGAATAGAATGGGAACAAGACATCTTTAACATCCTACTCATTAAGCAGCAAAAATTGCACCCGAGTGATTAATATAGCAGTGTATGGCACAAAAGGTTACTAAATTTCTCGTCGTTGTCCCCCTCCCCCTCCCTCACCCCAACACAAAAACAAAACAATAAACAAAAAAAAAGGCACAGGACAGATGTTTTGGGACCTACTTATTCAATGGAATATGCTCGAATGGCCCAGAGGTAGGAATTGTACCACATAAATCATTGTTGGAGACATCCCTGAAAATAAGTTAATGGTTAGTCTCTTTGAAAGCCCACATCTTCATCATACCACCAAATAATACTATCATGATCAACATGTAAATACAACATTTTTACTTACACTACTTTAAGGCTCGAAACAGCAGCAAGTTCCTTGGGGATAGGGCCAGTGAGTCGGTTGTCATTTAGTCGTCTGCAAAGAAAACACAAATGAGTGACATGCAAGTGCTGAATCTTTTATTCCACAAAATAACAATCAAAGGTTTCACCAGTTAAGAAACTGGTAACATAAACCATATCATATTGAAAGACTAACCGCTTCCAACACTTCAAAAATGGAATTACTAAGGTTGTTACATATTTTAGATTTTAACTTAGCTTCCTTTCAGAATCTGGGAAAGCAAATAGTTTTCAAGGTTTTCAATAGGTCATGCACTGACTAATAGTTTGATTTATGAAGGAATTTTGGATGTTACTCAGACATGGTCCATCAAAATTTATAGACTGAGAATTTTGATATTACACAGGAACCCTTTAAGTTACTTAGTTTGTTTATAGATTGAATCATACCACTGAATGTTGGGACTGAAATCATCTCTATCTAATCAGAGTGAGTCATACTAAAGCCTCTCTTCACTCAGTCATGAGTCATATATATGAATCCCCGTCCTTCTTTTTAAGGGGGAGATTTTGTTTCTTTACTGATTGGACTAAATTATGCTTACTTAATGGCTTTATTTGTCTATTATAAGTATAAGATAATAAATTTATTTTCCCTTCTCTCCCTTCCTTTGAACTAAACACTCTGTTAATATTCCTCCTATGAGTGAGGTTTAAATAAATTTCGATATGAGCATGTGAATTTTGGAAGCAATTTATTTTATATCTACTGTCTCAATTCAGATGTCTTAACATCAAATATATGCCCTACTGCTCAACATCTTAACATCTACCACAAAGCCCACAACTATCCATGTCCAAACTTTACATAAAATGTATAACTGAAAAACACCAAAGTCCATGAGTAGCTATCCAAATGTTCTTGTAATTCTCCTGCATCATTCAAACTCTTGTGAGAAATTCAAATGAAAGGATAATGGAAGCAAAGGCCACAGATCAGACCAGTCATGCTTAACATGCTATTACAGACTTACAAAAATACAAGATTCTTCAATTTCCCCAATGAAGACGGAATGGTGCCTGATATGTTGTTGTTGTACAAGTCCAAGCTAACTAGACTCTTCAGGTTTCCAAGTTCTGGAGGAATAGTTCCTTGAATGTTGTTCTTGTACAACTCACTGCATCGAATTAAAATAAAAACATATAAAACACAAACAAATATGAAGTGCTATAGTTCACAGCAAATGCCAATAGATCAGTCATTTTAGTAAAATATGATATGAAACATATCTATGAAGTACACAAGCCTTTTTTAAAAAGTCAAGAAAATCTAAATAGCCACATATCATATATATGAACAATGTATAATATAGAAATAGAAACAAGAAAGCATCGTTCCTTAATGAACCAAAAAATGGAAATTGTCCTCTATGAATGATCTCAAGGGAGAAATGATATTGATATTATTCATACTTGAAGACAATACGAAATAATTTATGATTACGATAATTTATACTTTTATTTTGTTCATAGTATGTCCTAGAAGTCTTCTATTGGATTTGCATGATTGGAATTATATTTATTATTTATTTTTTATATTTTTATACATATCTAGATGTGTCAGATATGCCAGATAGATTTATAAAATATTTGTATTGTGAGATGCACACAGTATCTGATACATGTATTGTATCTATACATCATAAGAGCACATTAAATAGACTCAAAGTCCTCTCTTTTTCCAATTTGAAAATAGAACATGATTTATGATGATAATGATTCATAGCACATATTTCGTTGACAGGTATCACACATATATCGCCAATATGTTTTTAGACTAACTATATCACGAATCTAATATCAAATATGTATCATATCTAATACATATATTGTATCTATCCATCATACGAGCACACCTAGACAACTAAGTTACAATAGCCAAAAAATATTAAGCAAAAAATAGAAAACATACAGATACTGCAGATGCTCGAGCTTCCCAAGTTCAGGTACCAAATGTCCAGATAGGTTAGAGTTACCAAGATCCCTGTAGAAAGCACCTTAATTATCACCATAAATGTGGAGAAAATATTAACAGATTCAGTCAATCCAACATATTTTAGTTAGATTTGCGATATTATCCATTATAACAGCAACAATCTATGAAGAACAATACTTTCCTTTTCTTCTCCTATCTTCTCCAATAGACATCAATATTTTACCAATTCGTACAAGTGAAACAAGAAGTATCTAAACTACTAATAAAAGAACAAGAAAATTTAATTTAATACAGCTACATATGACACATAGAAGCATGAATTGCAATACATATCTATTATGTTTTATGAATTTGTACGCGTCTAAATGCGCACTTTACATATATTGTATCCAACATATTTTAAACTTCAACACCATATATCAATCAGAAATCATCACTAATATAACTTTTAAGCTAATTATTATAAAAGCCAACAAACTTTTCAATTTGCGATTGGATGACGCCAAATTTACACTGCCAATACATAGATTATTTACTCAACACGAACTTATACATGTATAATGTATAATATTTATGCATCATAGGCAACAATAATCCCGCGCCCATAAAGTAAAACAGCAACGAAAGGCATCTAATTAAACTACATAAAAAAAATTCCAAACACATAAACACCACAACAAACAGGTAAGTCAGCAAGCAAGTCTGGAAAGCTAACTATTAACAGGAAGTAATTCGACGAAAACACGGCTTTGTCTGTTTCGTGAATATAAAAACAAACGAATCCAACCGCAAACAGTGAATCCTGCAACCTCACGGAGGATCCCTCGACTTCATAAACCAATTAACAAAATAACAAAAATCGGCAAAAATCAACACCGCGAGATAAAACAGGCAGTAGCAGTAGAGTTCATTAACGCAACAAACGCTAACAATTAAGAAGAATCGGGCACGGAAACGGAACTAACTAGTCTTAGCAACACAGAAACAGACAAAACAGAGAGAGATAGAGAGAGAATACACTCGAGTGACTCGGTTGTCCTGGTTGCAGGTGACGTGGAACCAAGTACAAGGACTCACGAGCGTGGGATCCCAACTCTGGAGGACGTTGTCCGGGTCCGAGAGGCTCCGTTTGAGCGTGTAGAGCGCGTCGCCTTCGGAATTGGAGGCGCCGAGGCGGAGCAGAGTTAGGGTTACGGAAACGGAGAGGAGGAAACGCATGGAAGTGCAAGTTGCTGCTGCCATGGTTGATCTGAGCTTCAACCGAACACCTCTCCTCGCCTTGTTAGGGTTCTCGGTCTTATTCGTAGGTTCGCAACAACCGCGCAGAGAAGAAGAAGGAAGTAGAAGACGAAGTTCTAGAGAGAGAGGAAGGAAGAGGGAAGAATCTCGTGTGTGAGAGAGAGAAAAGACTTGAAAAGGAAGTATCGGCTTTGGGAATAACACAGAGCAGTAAAACATGGCGAGCTTCGGTTTTATAATATACTATATAGTTATCATTAGTGTTTAGTTTTTCAAATAAGTTTTATTTATTACAGCTATAAAAAACAAATTAATATCTTTTAATTTTGATTTTTATAATTTCCTTTTGTTGCTATAAAATCTTAAGCCATTGCTTTCCTCCTTGCTAACTATTAGGTGTCACATATTCTTATTATGTTACCACATTAGTCTATCTGATTTAAAATAATCACTTTTTTTAATAAATGAGCAGTTAGCTTCTAATATTGAAATAAAAAAAATAGTCATTTCCAGATTTAGAACGAGAAAAATAAAAGAAAAAAAATTTACAGTGGCCAAAAATAAAATTTACCATTTATTACAACTTGTATTTTTTTATGGTATTTTAAAAAAAGTTCCAGTGTTTTGCCACTAATTTTGTTTAGTTTAACAAAATATGTTACTTCTATATATATTAGCTATAATTTTAAAATAAATTATTATAAAATTAGTAATTTTACTACATGCGATGGTGTAAAAGAAATTACTATTTTAATTAAATTTTATTTTTTTTACTCTTTATTTTCACATTATCTTTGTGTTTTTCTTCTGTTTCTATGTTGACTTTTGATGTTCCCTTTATGGACAATTTTCTGTACTTAGTCATTAGCGGATGTCACGCACTGAAGAGAGGAAACAATAATTGTTTCTCTAAAAACCTAATGACTTGATAAAAGAGACTAAATTCTCTTATATTAAATTTCTACGTCTTGTTGTTACATTGAAACATAAATTTTCTTCTTTAATTAACTACAATAAATAATAATATAAATGTGAAAAATAAAATGGTAAGTGGTGTATTGTGTGTGCAAAGTTGAGTATATTTGGTGAGTGGCGTATGCTGTGTGATAATGCCAAGTCTGTGCAACCACCATTATTGGCACCACCTAAAGTGGTTGGGAGTATCCAAAATGGTTTAATAATTTATGGCTGTGGTGCTGCTGCACTGCACATACTGACTTTCGTCAACGGATCCATCCACTATTTTTGGTAGAAGGATCGTCATCTTCTAATCTTGTCCAAATACCATTTTTATTTCTCAAATCTATTGCTTAAAATGGGTATAAATACATGAAGTAATGTGTAAGAAGTGTTTATCACGTTAGAAATATACAGATTATTGTAAGAAATTATTACTTATGTGAACTAACCTTTTTTTCACGTTTTTTTTATACAGTAGAATTGGAGATGTAAGATAACGTATAGGTGAGAACTTACGAGTTATATAGGGTTTGATATCCATTATCGTCGATCGATACGTTTAAAATGTATTAAAATTAAGAGATGATTATTAAGACTAAATCGTACCAAAAAAAAATTAGGCAGTATACTCCTAATTATGATCCATACATTAATCTTAGTCCCACAATAATTAGACTCGTTACAAACATATAAATAAGTATAACTTTCAAAAAAAAAAAAAATAAGTCATTAAGTATTTATTGCATCGAGCACCGAATACTCACTTGAGTGTCGGAGCATGTTTTGCAGGTGTTCTCCCGACCAAGAAAACGTATAAAGAAAATAAAGTTGGAATGAAGTAGAGGAACAAGAGGAGAGGAAGAAAAGACAAGCCAAACAAGTCTAAGGAATAAAAGAAAGAGTGTGTACCGACTCACCGAAACGGATTCAATCAAAACAATGAATGAATTATTCAACCGGTAGGAGTGTCTCAATCCCTTTTGTACGATAAGAGATAATTTTCTTACAAAACATTATTATAATACATTTGTATGGAACAATTTTAAAAAAATATATTTTTATTAAATAATTAAAATATTTCGCGATAAAATATATTGTTAAGATAGAAATTATTTTGAAGAACGGGTGGAATATTTTCTTTCTTTATATTCTTCCGTATTGATATAAGTGTGTTATGTTTATATCTATTTGAGTACTTTTAATATCTTGTGTTCCTTCATAAATGATTTTTTTAAAAAGGTTATAAATTGTTCTTCTTCTAGTTGCATAAGAATTATTGCAACTAAATAGTTCAAAAATATTCTGAAACAATCCATTTGAGATTGCTTGAATTTAACTCGATGTGGATTTTATGTGCATTTTTTTTTCATTTGACAATATTATTTATTTTTCTTACTTTATTGTAATTCTTGTCATTACTTATCTTTAAAAAAGCTTTAAGAAGACATTTCAATTATAATACGTTTTTTATTCAACCAATTTGCTCTCACTATTGATTGCGAAGCCATACTTTCTTCTTGAGGGAGATACCGATTTATAAGGTTAAAACCTTGGAAGTACCACAAGTTCAATTTAAACTTTTTGTGATATTTTGAAACTATTTAGCTATTAGGACACAAAACTTCCAAGCAGGGGGAGCTGATATAGTTACATTTTTTTTTAAAACTGATTTAGATTGTTTGAAGTTAAGGTGTAATTGTGTATAACTGGTGTTTTGTGAATCGTTAAAGAACTTTTTTGATTAATTAAATATATACCACTTGATATTGATATGGGATATGATTAGTGAAGAGTAATCATTACATGCATTAGTGTTTAAGTAGCCTCATATCATGCACATTTCTGTGTGTGGTAAAGTGGGTTAATTTGTCCGCAAAAAATTGGTGGATTTGATTGGTATTCTTAGTCAGTTAGTCCGTTTTGGTCCACATGGTCTAATTCACCACTGGTTAGAGATGGAATGAACTAGTGTGTCAATCTTTTTTTATTAAAAATTAAAATAAAAAATATTTTAAAAGATTAATTTTTTTTTGTATTATATTACTCAAAGAATGCAATATATACAACATTGTTGTAACTTAAATCATCAACACTTACAAAATAAATTATAAAATAATTAAATAATTTAACATGTAAAACTAATAACTACTTGATTTATTTGATGAGAAACATTAATTAATCAATTAAAAGCTTATAAAACATTTATATGATTAAATGTACTTTTAATATATATATATATCAATAATAAATTTTTAAAATACAATTTTTTATAAAAGCTTTCATGTTAGGCATCACTATGCAACTTAACATCTCAACTAAGTTGACACCTCAAATAACAACAATCATCTGTCATCACATGAAAAAAATATTATTAAAAAAAATACAAAACTATGGGGGGATTATACCAAAATTCATATGCTAACAAAAACTATACATAGGTAGACTATACATATTCATAAATAATTTTAGGAACAAACTATATGGAAACCTATTATACTAATGAAATGGTTATCTATGAATAAATCTTAAATTAGCCAACTTATCAGCACATTCATTTTCTTCACGAAAAATATGAGTAACCTTAAACCTGATTTTCTCACAGTCATTAAGACAAGTATACCATCGATTACGAAGCATCAACAGAACATTAGTCCTAAAAGAAAACGCAACACAAACCAATGTAGAATCACATTCAAATCAGACATTAGTAAGCCTCATCTTTTGAGTTTCCTCCATAGCATGTATAACTCCATAAAACTCAACAATCATAGTTGTCTGAACTTCAAAACACGCAAAAAAATCACCAATAAACTCCCCTATACTCCCACGGAAAATACATTCACAAGTAGCAAAACTAGGATACCCCTTAACATAAATGCTTTTGAAAAAAAATATAATTTAAAAAAATGACGAGACAAACCAAGGTTTTCAACTTGTTATGCTATGACAGGCTAGCCAAATCTTGTCCCATTTTTTACGAGCAAATGACGGGTTAAACCAAAACGGGTCAAGTTGGTTAATTTTGACACCTATACATTGTTGTTTAAGTTATGATTTGAGGTTAAAGACTTAAGTGAGCGAGAAATTGAAAAAAAAATATTGTAGACTCTTGCTACTTATATAACAAGTGGTTACTCAAAAGTTGAATGGTTTTGTAGGATGTTTTTGAAATATGGTGCAATTACATCACTCAAACAATAATGTGACACTTAAGTATTATGAGAATATGAATGGCTAATTAAGGATGAGTGAATGCTTAAGTGAAAGAGAGATCAAACAATTTGTCTCTCCTTTGAAACTAGTGTCATCTAAGCAACTAGAGGTTGTTATTATGAAAATATTTGATTGACTAGATTATAGGCTTGTGTAAAATATTATGAACAGTGTAATTACATACAAATGTAATGGATGAAAATTATATAATGAATTATTTTTTAATTTTACCAGAGCTTAGGAATTCTTCTCCCAAGCAATCAATTGTTCTTTATTAAGTGAAGATAGGACACTTAAATAGTATCATCTTGGTAACACATGGTCTGAAAAGGTCGATTTTTGTTTATGTTGACTAAAAAGGTTGATCTTTTTTATGTTGCTTGAAAAGACATTCAAAACTCATTAATGCACATTAAAAAGATATTAAAAAATGTGTAATTTGAGCCATGTAACTTAATGCATGACATATCAAAAGTCATGCAATCGTCGCCCTGCAAATCACCGACATATGAGGAAACTAAAAGAGTCTAAATCAAGATTGTTCATCCTTCAAATTGATCGACTTGCACCTCTTCACGAATTTTGAGCTGGTGGACTTGTGTGCCTACCTGTGATTACAATAAGATGCGTTCTAGTCAATAACTATTCATTGAAGGTAATAATTAAATTATATAAATTGGATTTTAATATGATCATTTACCTTGGGATGTATCTCTTAATATGATCATTAATTGATATGTATTTTTAGGCATGGGTTGTGATGTTGAAAAGATATGTAAAATAAATAAGACATATCTTGAAATATGTTATTTAATTATTATTACTAAATAAACATGAGTTATTTGTTTGCATCAAACTTTATTGGTTTATGTCCAATTTTATTAGGTTGCACTTGATTTCATTGAATTTTAATATTATTATTTGTATATATTTCGGACATGAGTAGGTACATAGACCCCAACCAGGCTCGAAAACTTAAAAGAGGTGCAAGAGGACCAATTTGAGGGATGAACGAGTTTGTAGTTTTAACCTATTTAGGTTTTTCATAGATAATTGTGAAGGTTGGTGTTTGCACGACTCGACTTTGTTAGTCAATATGATGTGACTCATAATTCCTTTTAAAATGTTTTTCAATTTATACCGATGAGGGTTTTTACTAGTAATGATGAATTCTGTCTTTTTTTTAGGCATTTCATCACTTGACGGTTAACATTTTGTCTTTATGTGACATGTAACGTCTCACTTTCTCATGATACATTGTCCTAAATAACAAAAATTCAAATGTACTCCCTAGTCCCCATAGAAGATAGTAGCTTGAGTAATATATGTCTTGACATGAGACTTTGCGTCCGATGTTCCACTATACTTTTCCAGACTCGACCACTTCAACTTTCGAGGAAGTCCGACCCTCACCTTGTAAGTCGAATAATAACTCTGAGTTATGATTGACGAGTTGGGCGAAGACGATGAAAAGATATTCATTTACAACCGATTATCTGATACTTAAGTGAGTAAAAACGTATAAAATTATATAAAGTAAGTAAGATCTTAAAAAATTATAAATATATAAAAGAATATAAGAATTGAGTAAGCACTCTCTTTAATATTAATATATATTTATAAGATTTTTTAGTTTGAGTTGTGGTGTTAAAAAATATGTAAAATAAATAAAATATGTCATGGAATGAATTATTATATATTTCAAATATCAAATACGGGTAGTTACACATTTAAACTTGACACAATTTAAGCACGTTAGAAATACAAACTAACACCAATTTGGTTAAAGATTTCAAAAGTGAAGAGAACCTTAGAAAGGAAAAATGCAAAACTCCATGTCTAAAAAAAACAAAGTAACCAATCAAAACTTCAAGCATTGGCAGTTGTGCAAAATGGATAATAAAGTCATGGATGTTGTGTGAGAGGGGAAGATGTAAGGATGAACTTTAGTGAAATTGACAATAAAGATATGGAAAAAGTGAAAAAGAGAAGTTTAAGAAAAAAAAAAAGGACTATAAAATATTAGAAAGATTTTTTTTGTTATAAAAGAGAAAACATGTGGTCACAACCATGATGACTAGCTTAAAAAGAGGCAAGTTAATTAAGAAAAAAAGTGAATGAATGAAAAAAACATTTTTGTAATAAGTAGGAATTGAAATAAAGAGAGTGCATAGTTTCAAGAGTAAAAGTTATTTTTTTTTAAAACACCATTGAAAGAGAAATGACAATTAGTTACAACATGAAATAAATGATTATGATACAGGCATTATGAATCTTTTATTGTTAAACGTAAATAATTAAAGGGAAAGTACTTTTATTTTGTTCTCATTTTTTATATCTATATTTTCCTTGTAAATTTTATAATGTGACTTTAAAAATATTATTAAAAGTAGAATAGAAAATAGTTTATTTATAATAAACGAGGGATCACATTGTTATAGATATAAATTATATGAGCTAAGTTTTTATCCATTAAGTTGTGTCTAAAATATAAATGATCAAACTTTGTATGCTTCTTTGCTCTTTACTTTTTATCAGTGAAAAAGAGGAAATACTATCTTAATATTTAAAGAAAAGGTAATATAAAAGATTATACAGTAAATAATGAATAATTTGTGGTGTGGTGTGGTATGATTAACTATTGTTAGAGATTGTGAATGATTTATGTAAGTTAAGATTATAGAAGAAAAATAATAATGATAATTATGAGGATAAAGTTACATATTATAAATGCAAAAATGTTCTCTTTATTTTTAACTAATAATATATATTAAATAAAGTTAACATTATGTTTTCTACTTTTTTCTGATTTTAGCTTTTTCAAAAACAATGAGTGATTGATTTATTTATTTTTAAATAAGTTATTCACTTTAAGTTATACGTAAGTTAACTAACTACTATATATAATTAACTTCTATGCAGTTTTTGCTTTTAATAAAATCTATGCAGTTTTTTGCTTTTAATAAAATCTATGATGTTCAGAACTCCTTGAATAATCCGTACTCTGTTTTTTGGAAATAACAATTCTGAAATAATAATGAACAAGTGAATAATTTGTTATTTTTTATGTACTTTTTAACATTAAACGGAGAAGGGAATATTTTTAATTTTGCACATTGATGCCTATCCGAATTTTTTTTATTCTTAATAACAGCATTATATCCACAAGGAATTGCGAACGACAGACTTAAAATACAAAAAGTTGTTTTTATTGAAAGGATTTAATTTGTTAAGAAAAAGTAACAAAAACTGAGAGAAAAGGGGTCATCTGACACAAGGAATCTCAGCCGTCCACGTCAAGAAATCAGATCATCTAAAGTGGGAGAGTGGGGGAGAGTAGAAACTGTATCCAAGGGTCACCGTAGAGTGACTCATTTTTTTATTTCTTCTTAGTCAGTTCAGAGGAAACAAAGGGAGGTTTTGACGATTCTCTATTCACTGCCACTACTATATAAGTAAGAGTGGTAGGACTGGTAGAATGTTCTAGGGTTAAGCTTGTTGTACTGATTTCTGGTTAGTGAGTAATAAAAACTTTACCACGCGAATTTTGCTTCCTCGTTTGCGTTTACTCTTTGCTTTGCTTGATATACGTCATGATCACATGCTGCATTCTCTGTTTTCGGCGTTTTTCTTCTGTTTATTCTGTTCTCATTGTTTATTTTACGGTTTTTTTCTGCGTGTTCTGATTGTTTTAGGGTTTTTTTGTGCAAATAGTTTGGTACTGTTTGCTTCCGTTCGCGTTTTTGTGTTTTGTGCTGTATTTTTGTTCTGCATGTGTTTTAACTTTGATCGTCGTTTTGCGTGTGTTTATTCTGAAGAAAAATGCATTCGTTGACTTTTGACCGGTTTTTGCGTCTGAGGCGTTGCTTTATTTTCCAAGTTTTTTTTACTATACTCCTTGCATTAGCTGTGTTTTCTTGTAAGCGAATAACTATATGTGATGTGTATTGGCGGCTTGATTTGGCTGCTACGTTTTTCTTATTTTGCTTTTTAATATTTTCCTAAAATTTTTGAAAGTGAAAACTGCGTTTTATGTAATGATGATTCGGATCGTCCACTTATTTTTTGAGCATTTGTGCTCTGAAACCAGATACTTGCTTCAGGGACTGGTTCTGATCAGAGATATCTTGTTTTAATTTTTTAATTTATTTTTTATTTGTATTTCTTAAAAATATTATTAGTTTTAACTTTTACTTCCCCATTCGTGCTTTTGTCGTTGACTGCACTGTTGTGTAGACCTTTCCTTGCATTGCATGTGCTTTTTGAGTACTTTTATCTGTGTAAAATGCATTTTGTTGGTAACTTAATTGCTTTGTTTCTCTGCATTTTGTTTTAGTAATAAATATTACTCTTGCTTGTATGTTTTCCCCTCTTAAATCAATGTTTATTTTGCTGTTCAATTTGCAAAACAGTTATTCCTTTTTTTGTCGCATTAAGTAGGCCATACTATGATGTCTATGTACTTGACTTGAGTTATGCACATAATCTCAGAAGATTATGCTATTTTTGAATTTATTGTTTAAGTAGGTTTTGTATTGTATAATGTATAATTCATTTGGTTGTCTTGTTTTATCACTCATTTTTTTATTAATAAATATTATTGTACTTGCTTCTCCCTCTTAGATGATGTTTATTTTGGTGTTTTGCAAATTGTTATTGTTGCATGCGTATAATATCTGTTGATTTAGTTCATTTGCAAACTCTTGTATATTTTATTTGAATGACTATGTGAATTCCCGACTAATACTAACCCAAGTTTTTTAATCACTTTTTCAATATAGTTGATATTTGACGGTGCTTTTTGGCATGGATTTGGTTATTTCATGTTTGAACTATGCAGGAAATGTCTTCTTTCGAGACAAATGGAACTGAGAATGAGGGCTCTCTGCCTCCCCCACCACCTGCTATCCCATCAGATGTTGTTCCTGTCAAACTGGAGCCTGAAAAGAAAAAGGTTTTGAGGCTTCCAATAGCCAGACGTGGCCTTGCTTCTAAAGGGACGAAGTTGCGACTTCTCACCAATCACTTCAGAGTGAATGTTGGAAACACTGATGGTCACTTTTTTCAGTATAGTGTATGACTTTTGTTTCCTCTGTATTATTAATTACCAGTATATGTGTATGTGGAATTGTGCATTCATTGTATATGTTTGAGCAGGTATCTCTTTCTTATGAAGATGGACGTCCGGTAGAGGGCAAGGGTGTAGGGAGAAAGGTGCTTGACAGGGTGCAGGAGACATATAATTCTGAATTGAACGGGAAGAATTTTGCTTATGATGGCGAGAAAACGCTTTTTACACTTGGCTCTCTCGCCCGCAACCGGCTTGAGTTTACTGTTGTTCTGGAGGATGTTGTTTCTACTAGCAGGTTCAGACGTTGTGTTTTTTCTATTTTGAATATTGGCTTATATGCCCTTGTTTTTGGTTGTATAACTTTTTGTGTAAATTTCTGTAAACATGTATATATAGAAGTAATGGAAATGTCAGCCCTGATGGAAATGGAGAATTAAGTGAGGGTGACAAGAAGAGAATGAGGCGCCCAAATAGAGCTAAAAGTTTTAAAGTTGAGATAAGTTTTGCTTCAAAGATTCCATTGCAGGCCATTGTCAATGCTCTCCGTGGACAGGATTCTGATAATTATCAAGAAGCTATAAGAGTTCTTGATATCATTCTAAGGCAGCATGCTGCTAAACAGTGGGTGATTTATACCAAATTCTTATTATTCCTTATATATTGTACTTGATTTTCGACAATACTTTGGTGCAACCTTCTTTGTCTGCTCATGTTACATTTTTATTAACAACATTATCTATCTGCAGAGGCTGTTTGCTTGTGCGCCAGTCATTCTTCCATAATGATCCGAAGAATTTTACTGATGTAGGAGGAGGTGTGCTTGGCTGCAGGGGATTCCATTCTAGTTTTCGAACCACACAGAGTGGCTTGTCACTTAATATTGGTACGATCTGTTGGTTGACTTGCTGCATTGTGGTAACTACTGCGGTTGGGGATTTACATTCTTCATAATTGGGCTTTACTCATTCTTTTAAAAATGAATTCCAGATGTCTCAACCACAATGATAGTTACTCCTGGGCCTGTGGTGGACTTCCTCATTTCCAATCAGAATGTAAAAGGTCCATTTAATCTCGACTGGGTTAGGGTAAGCAAATTCTCCAACAATTCTACATTGTATTGTTTCATTTGTTTTTAATTTCAGCAATGCCATTTTGATTTAATTATTTTCAACAGGCCAAGAGGACCCTGAAAAATTTGAGGATTAAAGCAAGTCCATCCAATCAAGAGTATAAAATAACCGGACTTAGTGACAAGCCTTGCAATGAGCAACTGTATTTCTTATCCTTTTTTGTCATTGTTCATTAATTCTCTACATTTTTGTGATTGCTCTTGTTATAGTTATAGTCAGTCACCTGCAAGTTAGGATTTTAATGATTTGGATATATTAGGTTTACATTGAAGAAAAAGGGTGGAGTGGATGGTGATGATACTGAGGAGGTGACTGTGTATGATTATTTTGTTAATCATCGAAACATAGAACTCCGCTACTCGGGTGATCTTCCATGTATTAATGTTGGAAAGCCCAAGCGGCCAACATATTTTCCTCTTGAGGTATACATTGGTGATTTTGTTTTTCTTTAGTCCACAATATGAAATTGATCATTCTCGAATAACTTTCTATCCCACTTATTTGTGCTTAGCTCTGCTCTTTGGTATCCCTTCAACGTTACACGAAAGCTCTATCCACACTCCAAAGGTCCTCATTGGTGGAGAAGTCCAGGCAGAAGCCTCAGGAGAGGATGAGAGTCTTGACAGATGTAAGGCTCTTTGGATATTTTTTTGATCAATTGTTGTATTATAAACATTTACTGGTTGAACTGATGTTACTTCTATAATAACAGGCTTTGAGTCGAAGCAATTATGGTTCTGAACCTATGCTTCGCAATTGTGGTATTTCTATTAGCTCTGGCTTTACTGAAGTTGAAGGTCGGGTTTTACAAGCTCCAAGGGTAAATTTCTTAATGATTTTATAATTTTTCTAGTACTTGGTAATTTTTATCGTGCATTGCCGGTCTTATTTGTGTATTCAATTAGATTACCTAAACATCATTGAAATTTGAAAGAAACACTTCATTCAATCCTGTTTTCAGAAGGATTTTTTTAAATAGTGTTTGTGGAAGATTATTTAAATACTTCCGCGCCTGTTTACCTTCAAAGATTGTCTTTGCAAATTTGCATTCCCCCTTGTCTTGGGATATTCTGTAATTTTTAATGATCACTTTCTTTTGTAGGAATTGTTATATTTTTATATACTTAGATATATCAGTTTTGATTTCCTAGTATTAGCAATTTTTATTTGGCTTTGTCTAAGGCAAATTATAGACTTTGAGTTGTAGCTTCATTTGTTATTGGTGTTCTTGTTGAATTCGAGACTGATAATTCAATTTTTGTTTTCAGTTGAAGTTTGGAAATGGGGAGGACTTCAATCCTAGAAATGGGAGATGGAACTTTAATCAAAAGGTGTTTAATTAACTTCTCATCTAAATTTTTATGTTCTTAGTTAAAGATTATTATTTTTTGTTGACGGTGTTCTTTCTCCAGAAATTAGTTAGGCCAACAAAAATTGAAAAATGGGCTGTGGTTAACTTTTCTGCCCGATGTGATGTACGGGGACTTGTTAGGGATCTCCAAAAGTGCGGTCAAATGAAAGGAATTGTAAGTTCTGCAATTACATGTTGACTTAGAAACATAATAAACTTGCTGACTATTTTTCTTATTTGTGTTTGACAGGCAATCGAACCACCTTTTGATGTATTTGAAGAAGATGGTCGCAATAGACGATCCCCACCTCTTGTTAGAGTGGAGAAAATGCTTGAATTCGTGCAGTCTAAACTTCCTGGGGCTCCGCAATTTCTTCTTTGTCTGCTTCCTGAGAGAAAAAATTCTGATCTTTATGGTTAGTTATTTGATTTATTTTTCACTGTAATTTATTGCCTTTCCTATGAAATAGTTGAGTTTCATTCTTGTTAAATTATTTGAACTTGGTAAGGTCCGTGGAAGAAGAGAAATCTTGCTGATTTTGGAGTTGTTACCCAGTGCATAGCTCCACAAAAGGTCAATGATCAATATTTAACTAATGTTTTATTGAAGATCAATGCTAAGGTATGGTATTACCTTCTCTGGTAATTTATGTTGTATATTTTGTATTTCTTGTTGGTCACCAGGGATTTCTTTGTTTTATTTTATCATTGGTTTTTATTTTGTGTAGCTTGGAGGCTTGAATTCATTGTTAGGCGTTGAACATGCTCCTTCCATCCCCGTTGTTTCCAAAGCTCCCACCATCATTATTGGCATGGATGTGTCTCATGGCTCCCCAGGGCAAACAGATATTCCTTCAATTGCAGCGGTAATTGATTGGTGGTCTTATGTGTTTTTATGAATTGTATTTGTTTGAAAATAATAATCATTGAACATTTCATGCGTAATATTCTTATGTTTAGGTGGTTAGCTCTCGAGAGTGGCCCCTAATATCAAAGTACAGGGCATGTGTCCGTACCCAGTCTCCGAAGGTTGAAATGATTGACAATTTGTTTAAGAAAGTATCTGAAGAGGTGGATGATGGCATAATTAGGTGAACATGAGAATTTTTTTGGAATACTTGATTTCATCTATTTATGACATCTATTTTATGAAAAATCTGGTAATATATATTGACGTCTATAGATAAATAGTCTACAATCATGGCATCTAGAAGTATGTATTTTATCATCTCATTACTCTTTTATTACAGTAGTACTTTTGTCCTAATTTTTCCCAATTAATCTGTTATATTAAACCAGTTGCTGTAAAGGTATTTCTAGCAATATAATTTGAAGTGAATTAGTTTTATCTTCATATTCAAAAACAATATTTTGCATCACCGTTTTATCCTGGTCTGTATTATATGGAAATTTAGGAACTTCTATTTTATGTTTGCAGGGAGCTACTACTTGATTTCTATAAAAGTTCTGGGAATAGAAAGCCTGAAAATATAATCATCTTCAGGTTAACATATCCTCTAAATTACTGTGCGTACTTAATTTGTTATTGTGCTTGATTATTAAATATTTCGTGGTAGGTCAATGTTCTGTAAGCTTAAATTATTTCTGAATTTTATTAATTTAATAATTAATTTTAGAATGATATATATGGAATTAAGGTAACGGTGCATACCATACCTGCAAACCTTTATTTTGTAATGTTTGATATTAAATTATTTAGTATTATTTGAATATAATATTAAATTATTTAATATTACTTGAACATGATGTTTAAAACTTTAAAATGTATGCAAAAAATGTGGCTTAAACAAATGTCAAGTCCATGTTTTTAATTTAGTTTTTGATGTTATAATTTCTAAATGCATCTGAAAATTTAGGTATTTTTTAGCTGCTGTTAACCCCATACATGTTATCCTCCTGCAGGGCACGATTTTTTTTTGCTTATATATACATATTTATTGACTTTTTTTCATCTTCTTCCTAAAGTGACATTATTTAAGTTTTTGTATTTTTGTTATTGTGCTTTATCGGATTGGATTTTGTTCTTGTAACACTAGCTCTTTTTTTTCCTGAATTTAGAGATGGTGTTAGTGAGTCCCAGTTCAATCAAGTTTTAAACATCGAACTTGACCAAATTATTGAGGTGCTTGTTACATGACCTGCTCAAACAATAATTTAACTATAGAATTGTTTTGTATTTTGTGGTTAATATTTATTGTTTTTAAAATTAGGCTTGCAAGTTTTTAGATGCTACTTGGGATCCCAAATTTTTGGTCATTGTTGCTCAAAAAAACCATCATACTAAATTCTTTCAAGCTGGTTCTCCTGACAATGTTCCTCCTGGTAATATTTCTTTGTTTGAAAGTTTTTTAAGATCAGGTAATATTTGTTTGTTTTGTTACTTAATTTTTTTTTTCTTGTTGCAGGAACTGTAATTGATAGCAAAATTTGTCATCCTCGGAACTATGATTTTTACATGTGTGCACATGCTGGAATGATAGTAAGTGGTCGAAGTATTTTGGTGACCCCTTTGTTACTATTTTGACATGGTTTTATATAAGTTTGTGAAGTCTCCCAGGTCTAATTCTGGATTCTTTCCTTATTTTTTTATGTGTTATTTTGCATGTATTTTTTCTTAGTTTTCATGTTTTTTTTTTATGGTTTTTATCGCCTCTTGTTATTTTTATATTTTCATTAGTATGGTTTTGTTTTTTGTATATCGGATTGAGATTTATTCTTTGCAAAAAAACTTAGAGGACATCATGTTTGCATATTAATCTTGGTTTATTATAACCACATTGTGCTTCTGTCAGGCTATCCATAAATGATGGTTTTGTGTTACAACTTGGATTAATTTATTTAGTGATTTTAAAAAATTCCTATTCAGGGTACAAGTAGACCCGCACATTATCATGTTTTGTTAGATGAGATTGGGTTTTCAGCCGATGATCTGCAGGAGCTTGTACACTCCTTATCATACGTGTAAGTTATATTATTATTTTTTAAATGGAATATTATTTATGACCTGATATTTAGAATCGTTTGGACATTTCTTGTAAGAATTATTTGCTTTGTGTCGATAGGTATCAGAGGAGCACCACGGCCATATCTGTCGGTAAGTTGTCGCAGGAATTTTGTATTCAAGTTACTCGTGTGATTATTTTTGCTGTTATGAATTGGTGAATAATAAGCATATATATATCTGCAGTTGCTCCAATCTGTTATGCTCACTTGGCTGCTACTCAGATGGGTCAGTTTATGAAATTTGAGGAAAGATCGGAGACAGCTTCTAGTCATGGTGGTGCTCACACTGTCCCTCAATTGCCTAGACTGAATGATAATGTCTCTAGCTCAATGTTCTTCTGCTGAGCAAATCGTTATGCAGTTTTAGGAATAGTAATGAAATATAAGTAAAAGAGTTATTCGGGAAGACAGTTGAACGATTAGGTTGTTCAAAGATTATTGCACATGTAAAAGCGTTTTGCCTTTGCATTTACATGTGTTTAATCTTTTATTACTTGTACGTTGTCACAAGTACTTCCTTCTTTTGAGAGTCGTTTGCGTGGATGATTTACTTGTAAGTATGCACTTTTTGTTAATGTGGTTTATAATATCCTATGTTCATATAAAAGCTTGTTTGTGACCTACGTTCTTGCTGCTTGTGATGGATGCTATTTTGAACCTGAACAAGTTTAGTTTCGTGATTTACTTTACTGCATATTCTTTTATTCCTGTTATTAGGTTAATTTTTTAAAACTATTTACCCTAGTCTTCGACATTGGAGAAAATCATAGTCTGGGCTTTAAGATTAAATATTTACAGATTTGGAAGAAATTTGATTGAATTTTTTTGAAGTAATGTGATTATTTTTCAATTGATACAAGTTTATGAAATTGTTAGATTTAACTATTTTATAATGTTTTTGACTTTGACACGCATGATTTTTGTATCTCTAGTTTTTATAGCTGCGGTCATTCTTGCATAACGTCATGATAAAATAATTGTCAACTCAGACGTTGAAATAACTTGATTATTGCTTTTGAAAAAGGTATGACTAATGAAGATTTTATGGAACCTTTGATAGACTTGCATTGCCTTCAAAGTGTAGAAGATCATTATACCAATGAAACTTTGATTAGAAATTGTAAGTGAACATGAGAAGAAAACTCGGGATTTTAGAATTTTTTCCCGCGATGTAAAGTAGGCATACAAAAGAACACTGGTAGAAGGCTGTAATTATTTCATTTCACTTTATTGTTTTAATTACTACTAATAAATATTTTATTATTTTATTTAATAATATTTGATAGTTTAAAATTATTAATTTGGAATACTTATTGGTTTCAGTGGAGATTATTCAGTCAAAAATCTCATCAAGATATATTAAATGCTGATAAATATGTTTTTAGATTGATTAAATTTTGACTACAATTACTTTAGTTGATTATTTATATGATATCATTGGCTTTTGTAGATTTTTAAGTATAATCAATAATATTAAATAATTTAAATTAATAATACAAAATGTGAAATAGAATTACATAGATAATATAATATTGTTTATGTGTTTATTATTAATCTATGATACTATTTATATTATATTACTACACTATAATTCCCAATTTTATTAAATTTCAATAAATATAATTATTTAATAAAATGAACCATTTTATTCTATTCATGTGTAATAAATAATGTTTTAATCAATAACTCTTTATTAGTGAAATATTTAATAATATTAAGGAATAAAAATGGATTTATTATTATGCATTTGTACGTATATTTAATAATATTATATAATATAAATTAATATGAGAGAAAATTATATTTACCTCTTTTATATTCGTGCTAGTACTAAAAAAAAATCATTAAATAAAAATTAATTTTAGAGATCAAAATAATTAGTTATTATATTGACTAAATTAGAAATTATTGTATAAACTAAAAAAATATTGATATTTAAAATACTTTCTATTATTAATAAAAAATTATAAAATAATTTATAAGTTGGTATTTAAGTATTAGCTATCAAGATTTTAGTTACTAACTTTTTATTATCTAAATTAGTCTCAATTAGTTTAGAAACTATTTTATCATATTTTTTATTAATAATAGAAATTATATTAAATATCAGTATTTTTTTAATTTATAAATTATTATCTAATTTAATTAATATAATAATTAATTATTTTTTATCTTTAAATTTAGTTATGTTACTATTTAATTAATATTTTCTTATACGGTAAATGATATTCACATCTTCCTCTAGTTTAAAAATATATATTAACTAACTCTCAAGATAATAGAGTATATGATCTAAAATATAACATCACTTTAATTATAATATGACCAGTTTTCATTTATGAAGAAATATATGAAGACACATACAAGATGAAAGTCCAAGAGTTTGAAAAAAAATTAAGAAAAAAAATATTTTTGTAAAATTTTAGGTTTCTAGTACATTTTAGTAGGTGTAAGATATTTGGAAGTGGGAATATACAAAAACTTACTTAACTAACATAATGAAAAAATTAAACAAGTTCATGCACCTAACTAATTAATAAGGAGATTAAATATGTAAGGAATGTAACCATCCATTAATAAAAAAGTTGTAACTTTCACTTTATGTCACTTTTATAGTAGTTTTGGAAGTGTACCAAACTACCATAATTTTATTATTGTTTATTGGTTTGTTCTTTAGATTGGTTTTGACCCATTTTTCTACAATAAATAAAAGGGTTCACCTTATATAATTTTCAATCATGTAATTCATTACAGGTATAGGACAATTATGTGACATGTTATTTTCATTTATTTTTCTGAACCACATTTGTTTTTAATTTTACCCTGTTGTATATTTGCTCTTATTGTAACCCGTAGCTTCGAATTTATTTATAAAACTTGATTTTGTTAATTTAAATTCATAAATTTATCTAATATTAAAAACAGGACTATACAAGATATTGATAAATTTTTATCTTTCAATGTAAAAAACACATCCTAAGAATTTAATTTCCAACAAAGAAAGAGAAATAAAAAGAAGAAGAAAGAATGAGACATACACAAACAAGAACAAAAGTTAAGTAATGATAGATATTCTATTATATTTTAATATATAATAGTATCATATAATTAATAGTCGAGCACTAATTTTACAAAAACAACAATTTTTTATGATTTAATTTTTTAAATATTGACTTGTTTAATAATTATAAATAGTCAATTTTTTTAGTAAGAAAAAAGTTATAAATAACAATCTATAATCCAGTAAATATAGCAGAAAGAAAACTACTATCAATATGTTCATAAAGTTGAATAGGTTTAAATACTTTTTTTTCCCCTTAAAATAATGATTAAAATGATAACAAGTTTTATTTACTTAACAAAATGAAGTTATATAGCAATCAACCATTAAAATAATTTTATGTTACACATTAATATCTTAAAATTATAGTTTATTATTACTATTTTAACACTAGCATATATTTTCAAAAATAATAATTTGATTTCATCTCAATCCTCATTATTTTTTATTTCATTCCAATCATATCGATTACACATGAATCCATTTACAATCCCAATATATTGATTTCATTATAATTTCGGTGTGCTTTGATCTCATTTTCATCTTATTGATAACATATGAATTCGTTGTTTTCACTAAGTATGTTTCCATTAGAGACTAACATCTAATTCATACATAAATAATCATAATAAGCTTCAAACATTCAATATTGTGTGTGTATGAACTCCCTCATCAACTTCTCGCATAGATAAGTGAAATTAGATGATCTCTATTCAACATATACTTTTCATATTTAATGTATCATCAAACAACAACTCATATATTATTCTAAATGTATGACATTAATTTCATACAATTTTCATCCTTCATATATAATTCATATAATTCAATCAAATTTTCATCATTCACGTACAATTCATATAATTCAATCACAAAATATTCAAGAGCATTTTCAACATAAAAAAACAACACTTAACTACCAAATTATAAAAATATAATATTTATACATGTTCACACAACATATAATCAAACAATTTCATCAAATAACATACATGTAATAGAAATTAAAACTTTGAACCATGTTCCGTACAAATACAAATCTGCTAACTTATGATATTCTTAAAAGTTAAAGTTATTTTCCTTTACTTAAATTGTTTGTCTTCCAAACAACCTTCCAAAATCTTATCTTTTAAGTCAGGATGAGCTTCAAAATATGGGATGTAGTGAAAGTTATTCACTCATAACATAATCTCAATATGTAATATCACTTTTTTCAATAGATAATCTGACGTGCGAGAAGAGTCTGTCTTTTCATTCAACTTTTCTCTTTGTTTCCGCAACTATAGTGATGACGTGCTGCATTTTACGTTTCTTGCCTGATTCTTCTGCTAATAATTGTCAAATTATACATAATTATTGTATGCATTTATTGTACATTAATGTACGCAATTATAAGCAATTAATTTCATAATGATAGAATCTCATAATTAGCTTATATATAACTTGGGAGAGAAAGTCTCCATACACTTGTATATATATTTATGTAGATGAAGTTACACAAAAGAAGCCATCTTCTTATGTAATTTTCTTATATGCTCACAGAGCCTCTCCATTTTTATCCACTAAATAAGAGATGTCTGGCAAAAAAGACATCAGTAACTAGTCTGATGGAAACCTGGTACACGACTTCACTACCGAGCAACTTCGTTTATTCAGGTGATGCATTTGCGATTGCATTTGATCCTATAGAAGACATTTCATATATAAATGAAAGCACATGTTACGAAACCATTGCATCAAAGAAATTAAGAAAAAAATGAAATGTTGCGAAACCAATTGCACATACACTATACTGAAAAAATTACAGAACCATTGCATCGATAAAATAATGAATGACAAGAAAACAAGATGAAATGTAACTTACCAAGGCAGAGAAAACAAACGAGGAAACGGTTAACTGAGGAGAAAGCAGTAGAGGAGGCAAAGATGATCTAAAAGCTTTATGTATCTATGATATTTAGTATGAATGAAAATGTTCACTCACTATTAAATATCAGTTACCAATCCTTTATTTTCCCTACCATTGTTCTGAATCCAATTTCTTTAGAAAGGAAATTTGTATCTATCATATTAGTATGTGTATTGTTTTGGATAAAGATTATCTAAAAGCTGACCCTTCCACACTCTTATAGAGTTGAGTAGGGACACTTAAATCGTCAAAACCCTTACCTGCAATGCAAATGAATGTGAGTAAAAATAAAATGTTATTGTACCTGTTATGACGAACAGATTAGTAAGACACTCATGTCCATGTGTGCAACTAAGGATGCTAATTGAAGTCAAATCAATCACATCGAAATCTTATTATACAATGTTTCTTAGAGTTATTTTGTTATTTTTCATCTTATGTTTTTATAGTCAAATTATACGTAATTATTGTATACATTTATTGTATGTTATTGTAAGATATTGTACGCCAATTATATGCAATTATTTAATTATTTAATAATGATAGAATCTTATGATTAGTGTATCCTTACATCATTAGCTTATAATTTAGAGAGAGAAATCTTGTATATATTTTGTTTACATGGAGTTATATAAATACACACAACAAAATAAAATAAAGAAATCTTCATTTTCTTACCATTTTTTTATATAAATTTTTTATATGGTATTATAGCACCGATCTTGGTGGTCTGTTAACCTCTCCATTTTTATTTGCTAAATAAGAGATCATGTATCACAAAAAATGCATCAAATAAATAATGAGTCTGATGGAAACCTAGTAAAGGTTTCACTGCCTGCCGATCAAATTCAACAATTGGCAAAAACTATTTACTCGCTCGACAATAATGATAAAAGTGACACGTTTATAAACACATTGCAGTCCTGTTTATCGCATATTCGTATTTGCAATTGAATTCGATAACATAGACATTTCCCGTTAAGAAAACAAATTAAATGTGTAGAAATGTAACTTACCAACAAACGATATAATACTCCATTTAAACTAATTTAAATGTGAAAGTTTTGTAGGAATTGAAGTTAGTCAACTTTTTCAAGTACGTGAGATTGATTTTGAATTATTTTTAAATGGTAAAATTTGAAAGTCTTTTAATTAAGTAATTTAAAATAATAATTTCATATTTTGGGAAGTTAGGAATTTTACAATTCAAAAATCAATCTTAGACTTCTTAATTATAATGGATTTAAAAATTGTAATTCTAAGTTTCAAATTATAGTATAAAAATATCAATATAATTATACTCCAATAAAGTTAAAGAAATAATAATAATAAAATTATATTGTAAGATATTGTATACATCAAGTCACTGTCACTCTTCGCAGCCTTGATCTCCTTCACTTCTTGGATGGCTCATGAATCCCACCACATCTCTTCTCTGCTGATGAGGAATCATCTCCTTCTGTTAATCCCAAATATATCATCTATGATCGTCAAGATCAATCCATTCTAACTTGGCTATTGACTTCCATGACTTCGAGTATTCTTACCAAAATGGTTGGCCTGCATTCTTCGCATCAGGTTTGGCATAAACTCCAGACTCACTATGCTTCCAAAACTAGAGCCAAAATCAAGAAACATAAACAGTTTCTGCGCACACCCAAGAAGGATCGCTCTGTTTCAACCTATCTTCTTGAAATCAAGAAAACTGTTGACACTTTGGCTATTTTGGGTTGTCCCATTCTACAGAGATTATAAAGAAGTTATCCTTGATGGGTTGTCTTATCTTGATGGATTGTCTTGTCTGATGAATATGACAAAGATAATGAAAACAATATATTTGAGAATTATAAAACAATAACCAAATACATTGGTGCTAACGAAAACAAATTTTAATAAAAAGGTTAAGTGGTCAGGAAAAACAACTTTTAAATATAGGTTTTCTAGGCTATATAGTTATCTCAAGCTATATAGTTAGCTCAAACAGTAAAGAAAAAACAATAGGGAAGCATAATTTTACTCAATCTTTAATCATAGTCCATTAATATAGTCATAATTTTCTTGAATTGAAATTATGAACTAATCAACTGATAAAAATAATAATTAATCAACTCTTTTAAATATGATTGATTTAATTGGATTTATTTAAAACTTAATTATTATTATTATTTATATTAAATCTTGAATTTTTAATCATAATAAATTATTTAATTCTTCATTCACAACTTATTTACTAAGACTTATATGAAGAAAATATCTTAGTAACACTAACTTTAGTAAAGACGAAAGTGTGGGAAACGTCCGATGTGAATCATTGATGCACAAATATAAATAAAGTGTTTATTGTTGCCAGTGGATCTAATAAATCAAAATTCAAGTTAGTTTTTTTAATCAAAACAAAACGATATATGGGTAAAACAATTAGAGAATAAGAGCTACAATATCTTATAAACAAGTTTTGAAGTAAATAATCTAGAAAGATAAGAGAAAACAAAATTTTTAATAAAATGGAAACAAAATTCGAAATGTTTGGAAAGATAAAAACTAAAAAGCACAATCCTTTTTTTTTTTGTCAGCAAGAAAAAAAAAAGATTGTAGTTATGATATTGTCCACAAATTTTCAGTTTTTATCATAACCACAATCTAATTCTAAGAAAAGCAAATAAACCTATAAAAATATGCAAGCTTGAAGGAAATGGATATCAGGTTGTTTTAAAAGGTTTAGTCTTTTTTAGTTATAATTTCATTTTATACATTTATACCTTGCTAGGTTTAGTCTTTTTTAATTATAATTTCATTTTATACATTTATACCTTGTTAGGTTTTGTCTTTAAAAGGTGTTTCAAAAGATTAAAAAAGAAAGGAGTACATCAATTATTATTATACTCAATTCCTAAAAGATGTAAGACTATATTGACGTACCAGAATACAAAGAAAAAGAAAGTAAAAAGGTGATCACTCCAATAATTATTCAAAGGAAGAAAGAAATAAAAAAAAGGTGCAGAAGCACTTCACCTATCTTAATTAAGAGGTAAAACTATTGGAGAATCAGTACCTACAAGGTGTGGAATCCAAGATCAAATCAATGCATAACGCAAATAATGATTGAAGGACCAAACAACACAAAAATGCAACTTCAATTTGATTGCACCATATTGGTCCAACTTGTAACTGTGTAAAGACGAGAGAATAAGTTCGTACATAGCAGAGAATTGGCTTTAGGTCAATCCTTTGTCTGACGTGTAAGGAAATTGCATATCTTTTTGTAGAAGAAACTACTCCATTCTAATTAAAAAAATATTTGATGATAAAAAAAACAAGAAGAAATATATAGGTGAAAGCATCACACTGAATAATAACGGGAAAATTAACTCACAATCGAAGCGTTGTATAAATAAACGACCAAAGGTTATCATCAGTGGATAAATATAAAAGCAAAGGCATCTATAATAAAAGAGGAGAAAAAGGTTTCCAAGTAAAAGCATTATAAAACAGTAATACTTTGACATAGAAACATACAATTGAACGATTTTACAAGTTTACCTGTACTTTAAACTTACATATAAAACAACAGTATTGGAGCAGAATTTTTTTGAAACCCTTCACAGCACCACCAACATAAACTGGTCTCGTTTTGCCTGTTTTATGCCACCTTGTCTAGCTTTCCTCTTCATCGGTCTGAACCTTTCTTCTCTTCCTTGTTCTGGTTGTGTATGCTTTAGATGACCTATATGAAAGAAGTGGCGGATCTGTCCATCTTTGCTTACACCTGCAATTCTTCATGGGATAATATGTTTCATGTATCTTGCATCATATAAACAATATTCATCTTCTGATTTGCACGTATGAGATTCATGCATGTGGACAAATGCAGAAGGAAAACAGATCAAAATCAGGAATGCAAAACAACATATAAATCAACATTACAATTTAATTTGAGGATTTTTATCAATAGGGAAAGATAAAATAATTAAGGAGAAGATAATGGAGGGAGTTATGGAGTCGTTGTGAGTATAAGAAAGAGTCCCGATATTTGGACAACTCTAAATGAGTTGTTCCACCATACAACTGCCAACGTGACACAAATAATAGTATTTTATTTTTGTTGCGGGGCTCACGAAAATAATATGAAAAGATTTAAAATTTGGGTGTTTTAGAATGTGAATTTAGGTTTTAACAGATTGGGGTTGAATACTCTTTCACGTTCTTCTTCACTGTTGCTTTGTTCTTGTCCTCCACCTCCACATCCTCTTCCACTTTCTCCGCAAGCTTTCTCTTCCAGCGTTCGTCGTCATCGTGGGTGCATCTCTTTTCATGGTGGTTGGGTGACGGTCTCCTCTTCGACATCTTGTTTTCACAGTCTCGTCTTCGATATCCTCTTTTCACGGTCTCGTCTTCGACATCCTCTTTTCGAAGGTAATACATCTTTTATTCATTGGTTTATTAAGTAAAACATTGATCTTGTGTGATTTTTGTTGTTGGGTGATCCCTGTTATTTGTCTTGTGGTGACTCTTGTATGACCTAAAGTCAATTTCTTGCACACACTCTTAAGACAATATATTTTCGTATTTCATGTTGGGGTCACTTTGTGGGTTTGTATTTCACTGTTATTGTAGTATTTTATTTCATAGTAGCATGTTAGGATACATAAAGAAGAGGAATTGGTTAGAATTACAATATACAAAGAACTATATCTGATATGATCATAGTTGTTTGTGTTTACTATTTGCTTATTTTTCTGGAGTATGACTTGATTTTGTGTGAAATATATTGTTAAAAGTATATATTTTCGTGTACTTAGTTTGTGTAAGTATGCATGGTTTTTTTAGTATTTTTTTTCTCCAAAAAATGTCTTTTCTGAAACTATGATATTGTGAATTCAGTCACTGTTGAGTATATAGACAAAGAGAGAGAGGTCGCTACATAGTCATACTGTATATAGATAATCATGTGAGTGACTGTTGCATATATGTGTCTAGGTGTATAAATAATGCATAGTCTTTCTTTGGATAGATAATCATGTGACTGATTATTGCATATATGTGTCTTGTTGTATAAATAATGTAGAGTCTTTCTTTGGACTGTTAGGTTGATGAGGTACCAAAATTTTTAAGGAAGTTCTTTAATCTTGACATGGATAAGAAAGGTAAAAAGAGAGTGTTAGTGTTCGTGTTGGTTAGGGTGGGGCATGAGGTGGGAGAAAGTGGATTAAATGAATTCTTTAGAGGCCATGAGAGTAGGACAGTGTGAAATAACCACAAAATTCACTCAACTTAGAGAGTGACAGTATGTGGTGACCCTAGATAGAATATGTGCGTTACACTTCCTACACAGACCTAAGGAAACTTTTTCTGGAAATGGGAAGTGAGTGTTCGTGTTGGTTGGGGTGGGGAGAAAGTAGGTTAAATGAGTTATTTAGAGGCCATGAGAGTAGGACAGTGGGAAGTATCCACAAAAATCACTAAACTTAGAAAGTGACAATATGTGGTTACCCTATATATGTGGTGACCCACATTACACTTCCTGCACAACCCAGGGAAACTTCTTCTGAAAATGGAAAGTTAGTGTTTGTGTTTGTTGGGGTGGGGCATGAGGTGGGGAGAAAGTGGGTTAAATGAGTTCTTTAGAAGCCATGATAGCAGGAAAGTGCGAAGTAACCACAAAATTCACTCAAACTTAGAGAGTGACAGTATGTGGTGACACTAGAGTGAATATGTGGTGACCCACATTACACTTCCTGCACAGACCCAGGGAAACTTTTATTGAAAATTTCAAGTGAGTGTTCGTGTTGGTTGGGGAGGGGTATGAGGTACGGAGAAAGTGGGTTAATATGTATGTTGTTGAAGAACTTAACTGTTACAAATGATGTATAATTCTGAATAATATGTAATAATAACTATGTTATTGTATCCATTCTTAGGTCTTAAGCAGTCTTTATATTGGGTTTGTTTCGCTCTTGACATCATTAGATAGTAATTTGAATAGTTCACACCACTGAAGTGCACCTCAGGCATTCAGTTATTTCTACTATAACTTGTTCCAATGTCTTATCCACTAAATTTGTTATACATCAAGATGTTTTTAATTCATCTTTGTTATTTCTTTGCAGGTAAAAAACAACGCCTTGAGTAAATATTGACGAATGCGACAATGTATTGAGGATGGAGTTTATCAATGACACGTGTACAATTTTGTTATGTATTCTTGAACAATAGTGATAGATGTTCAGTCACCCACATGCAATGGGTGGGTTGTAGATGTATGTATGAAAATTTTGTAACAATATATTTTGTAAGATTAAAGTATACATGGTAATCACCAAAAAATATATTTTTTACAAAATGTTGTTTTCTTTTATTTTAAAATCGTTACTCAAATATTTATTGTACCGTCCCGTCCCGTCCCCGGGCGTTGACCAAAGTCAAAGTCAACATATAGTGGGACCACTCGAGGGGTCCAAGGAAGGAAATCAATAGATTGACCGCTTGAGGCGTCGCCAAGAGAAGGCGTCGTCAAGTTGAGGCATCGCCAGGCTAAGGTGTCGCCAAGCTAAGGCGTCGCCAAGTTAAGAAATAGTCAAGTTAAGACATCGACGGTGTTACACCCCTGATACCCATGAGTAGGAAAGACCATGGAGGGGGCAACACCGTGAGGAAGTCTCAGGCCCGTCTAGCTCAGAACAGCGAAGATGAGAAGAGAAAGGTGGCTTCAAGGCCATAAGTTCTAGTACCAGTAGGGGGTAACTTGACTCGTGAAGTACCCACGCCACCGCTGGGAGACCCTGGGACAGATACGACCCATGAGAAGGCCACGTCCAGGGGAGAACCATGTGCATGGTACGAGAGAAAGGTAGATACACTCCCAAAGTGAGTGACCAAAAGCTGGGACGCATGAGTTGGCACCCAGAAAGTCACCCCCTGCGCCAGATGCACTTCGAAGAAAGAGGACTCACACAATGGAATAACCCTAAGTTGGGTTACGGCGCTGTGGGGCCCACTGCGTAGAATAACGATCAAGTCAGAAGAACATGTGACAATAAGCACGTGTTCATCAATGTTTCAGGGAAAGTTTGCTAAGGTACGCGCTAATTTAGTTTACGTATCAAATGTTTCCAGGCACATTTTTATACGCTTTCAATGCGCGTCAACGCGCTTTAAGTGCAGGAGGTGTATAAAACGTGGCCTTGGGACATTTGAAAGGGGATCCGAGTTTTGACCTAATTCTCGCAGTTTTACATAGAACACAAACCCTAGTTGTTTTCGCTGCGCACCCACTGTGTGCACGAGACGATTAGGGCAACACAGGTTTAGTCACTCAGTTATTTCTGACCACCTTCAGAGCATTCGTTTACGGTGTTCCGATACAGAGGTGCGTCACCTTTGATGTTTCTCGCTAGCTGACTTGATTGTCGGAGTGCAAACGGCCGCGAGGGCGCCCCTTTGTTCACTTCTTTTCTGGTACTCATAGACGGAGCAGAACGAAGGTGCCCTAGCTCGTGAGGACAAGCCACGCATAAAGACAACCCAAGTCAACTAGCGGGAACATTTATTTTGGGAATAAGAATGTGGAAGATTTTTCTAAGGCAATTTCTTCCTGCACCATGTCAATTCTAACCTGCACCCTATCATTTTTCAAAATTTCCAAAATTACCCTTATTTCCAAAATTAACCATACTTGTCAAGTGTTGGGATTTTTCAAGTATTCGACAAGGGCACCTCCATGATAGATTCCACAAAAGGACTCCGCCGAGGGGTCGTTCCCAAGGTACTTGTTCATGCCGATCGAGTATTCTCTTGATAAGAACTCTCGACTTCTTCGATTCTCATATGTGTGTTTTTGGTTTGGGGACGCCCCCCTTCTATAGTCTCTTGGACTGTTGGATCTCCATTATGCTTTTGCTTCATTCAAGCATTTTCCTTCTTCAAGGTCGCCATTTCTTCCTCACTCTTCCTCTTCATCCCTGGGATCTCTTCCTCATTTCTCTTCTTAAGCATCTCCATCTCCCTTCTCATTTATAATATCAACATCATCGGGTCAGGCTGGCTGGTCTCAGCACCTCGTTGCATATTCCTATCGTTGCCCATCATATTCCTTGTTGTTACCATGTGGACACTCTAAAAGGTTTCTTCCCGCCCCCACGGTGCGCACCAAAATTTTCTTACAAGGTTGGGTTCCTCCTAGAGTGACTCCCTTTGTCTTCGTCTTCCAGTCTTCATGGCCTCTAGGCGCAATGGTCTCCGATTGGTTCTTCCTTTCAACGAGAGGAGTGATGAGGGTGAATTCTTCCTTGGCTGAGAGGAGTGGGGGTAAACCTGCAAAGGCACCCAAATAATCAAGTTAGTTTGAGTACAAAGTGCAGGTGAGTTGAGAGTGAAAAATTACCTTTAACGTTAGGTCTCTTCTAGTATTTATACATTTTAGATGAGCCTACTCGTGGGTCCAAACGAGGGCCCAATCATGTCTTAATCATGATTTACCACTGACCTGACTTAATTACGGCTAATTGTAGGTTTACGGCTATGTTTGAATTAAGAGAGTTATTCGGTCTTCTCGACCATTCAACCTTCTCATTTATCTGGTAATACAATGTATACTATTAATTAATAAAGGAATATCTATTTTTGGTGTCAATGATTTTGAACTATCTAATCCTTTCACTAGTGTTAAAAATCTATCTTAAAGCCACTAATTACATTTATTATAAGAAAAACAACTACTAAGGTTTTTTTTTGCTTTCTTCTTCCTTTTGCTTTTATTAGTTTTGTGTTTGCTTCTTTTTGCTTTCATGTGTTATGTGTTGTTTATTTTGAAGTGAATGAACTTTGATCATCTTTTTATTATTATTTTGAAATGCATTTGTACACTTTTACTGATTTTGTTTCTCTTGCTTATAAATTAATATATTTTTAATATATAATTTATTTATTTTTATGTTGTTTGTTAGAATTTGAGATACTATTTAAGTTGTTTAAATTTAAAATTTATGAAATTTGAATATAGTGAGCAAATGATATGTGATAGAGTAAACACACTTATAACACCTAGAAAAATGAACTTTGAGATTAAATAATTAGTTGTAAGGGTTATTTAAAAAAAATACCAAAGAAAATAAATAAATAAATTTTATATGTAAAAAATATGAGACGATAATCTTTTTTCCAAAAAAAACATCTTTCTCTTCCTCTATTTCTCATATTTTCTCTTCTTTTCTTTATAACTTTATTTTTTCTTTATCTCAACTATTTCAGAATCTATTCGTACTTCACAGTAGTTGAGGAACCAAAGATCAATTTTAGTGAAATCAATTGAAAAAAGTGTACTTCTCAATTTGATAAAACTCATACTAAATTTTGGTGATATTTAGATACCTTGCTATAAGTTTTTAAACTTTTGAGTGGTTCCACTCCTTAACTAGGAACTTCCATTGGAATAGGAAAGCTAGTTTTAACTCTTCAATAGTACTATAGGTTAGAAGATTTGAATGTGATATGATTACAAGTTCCAAATCTGTTTTGCAGAATTTGTTTTGTTTTGTGAAATATATGTTATTTGATGAAAATGTTTTGAAGTTTTAAACAATTTGAAAAGTGGTTGGTTATTTAGATTGATTATAGGTGTATTTCGAAGTCTAATTGTATATAAAAATTAGAACATTGTATATTTAGGTTAACTTTCCCTTTTAGAGTGTTTTATGTTCCTAAATGCGCTTAGTTTTCTACGAGCTCCACGAGCTCCATGTGCTCAACTAGCTAAATATTTTTAAAAATGGTTGTAAATTTTAGATTTTATTAATTATTATAATATAAAATTAAAAACCTGAAGTTTTTTTTAGATAAAGAAAATAAAAAAAAGGTTTGAAAGAGATACAGAAGATGAAGAAGGTAAAAAATTGTGTACACAAAAAATCAATAAACTACAAACTCAATCTTATGTATATATTAACTTGTGTCTGAAGTTTTTTTTATATAAATTATAACCATTACTTATTTAAATTTTAATGTTATAATTTTTTTTACACATTTTCAAATTCTTGTAAATATAAATTAGATTCACAAGGATGAAAATAATATTTAAATATTATGACTTAATCAAAATTTAGTCACAAAACCTTATTCTGTACAACATTTTAAAATAGCTTGTAATTAGAAATATAACATAATCATTAATATGATGTTTGAAATTTTAATTCTTAATTGATATTTATTAAGATTATATACAGTATTAAAATATATTTTTTATTTAGATAAAAAATGTTCGCTATAAAAAAATTCAAAAAGGAAATATTTAAAAATAGAACTAAGTATCAAAATTAAATTAAATGCTTAATACATAAAACGTCACCTGACTTAGAAAAAATATAACTTTATTTGAGTAACCGTACGAATGAATAAAGTCTGCAATTAATTCAACTAATAGACTGAATCAATTTTAAACAATAACCGATAATTAACCAAAATACATATTTTTAATTCTCTAATCCATCTTGATAAAAAGTATGATTTTTAAATTAAAAACAAAAAGTTAATTTAGAGTATTTATTATATTTAAATATAATATTATATTTTAGTGAATAATTATTTTTTAAAATTTCTTTCATAATTTAGTTATATTTACTTAGAATATATTTATACTTACAAAAATATTATAATAAATACGTAATATAATTTTTAATTATAAAATAATATAATTTGAATATGATATAGGTTGAATCAGTGAATATAATAATAATTCAAAAAAATTACAGCATATCTCTATTAATTTTTTAAGTTTAGAAAAAAAAAAAACAAAATCCAGCTATTTAGAGTTTATTTTATGTTTACCTCTCAATAAGAACAGCATTTTGTAATTTTACTTTTTTTCTTTTCTAAAAATTGATGTCTTAATCACTTTCCTCCACTTTTTTGAACCCAATCCCCATGTATTTACTTTTGTAATAAATTATTTATATTTATATCTAAGTTATTTAGGTACTTAATATATATATATATATATATATATTTATTTATTTTTTTTGTAATTATATAATCATCTGTACTTTCTCTGATGATCAGATACAAAATTTACTTTCTGAATTATATATTTTTATTTTTAGACGGCATTCATTGTTTTATATTCTCAAGAAAAACATTATATCCGCACCCAAATGCCACAAACAAAAGTGATTAGGAGAAATTTTATTTTATTGAAAGGAGAATGTAACCGTCATTTACCTGTAGCTATATCTGAACCCTCCACGTCATTCCATCAGATAATCTAACGTGCGAAAAGAGTCCGTCTTTTCATTTCCCTTCTTAGTTCAGAGGAAATGAACAGCTGTTGACGATCTCTCTCGGTGCCACTGCTATAAGAGGAGGAGAGTGGTAGACAAATTGTGTGTTAAAGAGTATTAGGGTTTGTGCTTACACTCATTTCTGGTAAGTGAAGAAAACCTCTGTATCTTACAAATTTCGTTTTTCATTCAACTTTTTTCTTTGTTTCCACCACTATAGTTCAAGATGAAGTACTACATTTTATGTTTCTTGCCTGATTCTTCTGCTAATTTCACTTTCTTTGTTTTATTCACCATTTTTTCTCATGTTTATGATTTTTCTAGGGTTTTATATTGTACAAATGGTTGTTTCCTTTAGTTTTTATGGGTTGCATGTGTATGAACTTCGATCATTGTTTTTCTGTGTTTATTTTGAAGATAAATGTTTCTATTGGCTTTTGACAATTTTCTAGGGTTGCATGTTGAATCTTTAGAGTGTTGAGTCTATTCCACACATTGCCATTTCACAACAAAATTAAATCGAATGAATGTGAAATGCATTTAGTTGGGTTATTTGTTTCATCACTCTCTGTTCTTATTATTAGATATTATTCTATATGCTAGATTATCTGTTTCTTCCCTTTTAAACTAGGTTTATTCTGCTGTTTTATTTACAGTAGTTGTTATTTTTTGTTGCTGTACGGAAATATGTTATACTGTAGTGTTCTGCAAATTGTTATAGTTGCATGTCGATAATATCTTATTATTTCATTAATTTTTGTTTCATTTGAATAATAATTTCCCACTAAAGGTGACTCAAGTTATTTTTATCAGTATTTCTATATAATTGATACTTGACCTCGCCTTATAACATGCATTTTGTTATTTCATGTATGATCTATGCAGGAGATGTCTTCTTTTGGGACAAATGGAACTGAGAATGAGGATTCACTGCCTCCGCCACCACCTACTATCCCAGTGGATGTAGTGCCTGTCAAAGTAGAGAGTGATAAGAAAAAGATTTTAAGGCTTCCAATAGCTAGACGTGGCCTTGCTTCTAAGGGGACGAAGTTGCGACTTCTTACCAATCACTTCAGAGTGAATATTGGAAACACTGATGGTCACTTTTTTCAGTATAGTGTATGTGTTTTTTTGTTCTCTCTGTATTATAGTTTCCAGTCTCTGACTACATGAATTTGTGTATTAAGTGTTTATGTTTGAGCAGGTATCTCTTTGTTACGAAGATGGACGTCCTGTAGAGGGTAAGGGTGTAGGGAGAAAGGTGCTCGAAAGGTTGCAGGAAACATATAATTCTGAATTGAACGGGAAAGATTTTGCTTATGATGGCGAGAAAACTCTTTTTACACTTGGCTCTCTTGCCCGTAATCGTCTTGAGTTTACGGTTGTTCTCGAGGACGTTGTTTCTAATGGCAGGTTCAGATGATGTGGTTTTCATTTTGACTATTGTTTACATGCTATTGTTTTTCTATATAACTTTATCTGTGAATTTCTGTCAACATGTATAGAAATAATGGAAATGTCAGCCCTGATGGAAATGGAGAATTCAGTGAGAATGACACAAAGAGAATGAGGCGCCCAAATAGAGCCAAAACCTTTAAAGTTGAGATAAGTTTTGCTTCAAAGATTCCATTGCAGGCCATTGCCAATGCTCTCCGTGGACATGATTCTGATAATTATCAAGAAGCAATAAGAGTTCTAGATATCATTCTGAGGCAGCATGCTGCTAAACAGTGTGTGATTTATACCAAATATTGATAATTCTTTGGTGCATCTCTCTTTGTGTGTGCTTGTTACTGTTTATTAACAATAATGTCTATCTGCAGAGGCTGTTTGCTTGTGCGCCAGTCATTCTTCCATAATGATCCAAAGAATTTTGCTGATGTAGGAGGAGGTGTCCTTGGCTGCAGGGGATTCCATTCTAGTTTTCGAACCACACAGAGTGGCTTGTCACTTAATATAGGTACGATCTGTTGGTTGACTTGCTGCATTGTGGTAATTACTGCGGTTGGGGATTCCCATTCTTCATAATTGGGTTTTACTCATTCTTTTAAAAATGAATTCCAGATGTCTCAACCACAATGATAGTTACTCCTGGACCTGTGGTGGACTTCCTCATTTCCAATCAGAATGTACAAAGGCCATCTGATCTCGACTGGGTTAGGGTAAGCAAATTCTCCGACAATTCTACATTGTATTGTTTCATTGGTTTTTAATTTCAGCAATACTATTTTTATTTAATTGTTTTCAACAGGCCAAGAGGACCCTGAAAAATTTGAGGATTAAAGCAAGTCCATCCAATCAAGAGTATAAAATTACTGGGCTCAGTGAATTTTCTTGCCAAAAGCAGAAGTATTTCTTTTCCCTTTTTTTGTCATTGTTCATTAATTTTCTACATTTTTGTGATTGCTCTTGTTATAGTTATAGTCAGTCACCTGCAAGTTAGGATTTTAATGGGTTGGATATATTAGGTTTACATTGAAGAAAAAGGGTGGAGTGGATGGTGATGATACTGAGGAGGTGACGGTGTATGATTATTTTGTTAATCATCGAAATATAAATCTCCGCTACTCGGGGGATCTCCCATGTATTAATGTGGGGAAGCCCAAGCGGCCAACATATCTTCCTCTTGAGGTATAATTTGGTGTTTGTTTTTTTTTGTAGGCAATATCAAATTGTTCATCACTAAATAAGTTTTTGTCCATTTATTTATTTTTGCTTAGCTTTGCTCTTTGGTATCCCTTCAACGTTACACGAAAGCTCTATCCACACTCCAAAGGTCCTCATTGGTAGAGAAGTCCAGGCAGAAGCCGCCAGAGAGGATGAGAGTGTTGACAGATGTCAGTGTCTTTGGAATTTATTTTTACCAATTGCTATAATACAAACGTTTACTGATGGAGCTGATGTTACTTCTATTATTACAGGCTTTGAGTCGTAGCAATTATGGTTCTGAACCTATGCTTCGTAATTGTGGTATTTCTATCAATCCTAGCTTTACTGATGTAGAAGGTCGAGTTTTACAGGCTCCAAGGGTAAATTTCTTCCTGGTTTTATTATTATTCTAGTACTTTGTAATTGTGTATTTTCAGTTTTAGTTTTTATTCTAGTAAATTTTGTAAACGTCATTGACATTGAGATTTGAAAGGAACACTTAATCCAATCTTGCTAAATTGATTTTTTAGATTTTGTGTTCAAGGAAGATTGTTTTAGTACTGCTTTGCTTGTTTACCTAAAAAAATGTTATTGTAAATTTGGGGTTCCCCTTGCTTTTGGTCTATTCAGGTAATTTGAATGAATGGTGACTTTTTTTTGTAGGTATATTAGATATGTCAGTTTCAATGTTCTAACATGATCTATTTTTATGTTCAGTTAAAATTTGGAAATGGGGAGGATTTCAATCCAAGAAATGGGAGGTGGAACTTCAATCAAAAGGTGTTTAGTTCATCTTTTCATTTAAATTTTATGTTCTTACTTAATAACTGTGATTTCAAGTTGACTGGATTTTTTTCTCAGAAACTAGTTAAGCCAACAAAAATTGAGAAATGGGCTGTGGTTAACTTTTCTGCCCGATGTGATGTACGAGGACTTGTCAGGGATCTCCTCAAGTGCGGTCAAATGAAAGGAATTGTAAGTTCTGCAGTTACATGTTTACTTAGAAACATTATGAACTTGCTGACTATATTTCTTATTTGTGTTTGACAGGAAATCGAACCACCTTTTGATGTATTTGAAGAAGATGGTCGCAATAGACGATCCCCACCTCTTGTTAGAGTGGAGAAAATGCTTGAATTCGTGCAGTCTAAACTTCCTGGGGCTCCTCAATTTCTTCTTTGTCTTCTTCCTGAAAGAAAAAATTCCGATCTTTATGGTAACTTATTTGATTTATCCTTAACTGTTCTTTACTGCTTTGCATATGAAATTGTGTTTTTATCTATGAAGCTCGGACACTCTTCTTAAATTGCGTGTCGGTGTCTGATATCAGACACCGAATACCAACACTCGTATGACACGTATCAGTCAAGTGTCTAGTCCAAAAAGTATTTGTTAGATTTCTAACAATTGTTGTACGGTTCTATCACAATTTTAAAAAGAATAAATACATTAATTTTCTCAAAAATTCAAAATTTATTGTATAAATTGTTATTATGATTATAAAAATAAAAACAAATCTTTGTGAACCAGTCATGAGTCATGAAAAATATATTTTTGCTCCAAAAAATAATCTGAAACATACTTGTGCACATAAATCTTTATTGTCAATTTATATAATTCATAATTATATAATATATAGATTTGAGTCTTCGTGTTCTATATTTTAGAGATTTTATGTATTTCCGTATCCGTGTTGGTGTCTGTGCTACATAGGTTTTTATTGTTGATTAAAATTTACTAAACTTGGCAGGTCCGTGGAAGAAGAGGAATCTTGCTGATTTCGGAGTTGTTACCCAGTGCATAGCGCCTCAAAGGGTCAATGATCAATATTTAACTAATGTTTTACTGAAGATCAATGCTAAGGTATGGTGTTTTACATTGTCTTGCTTCCTTATTAAGGATTTCTTTGTTTTATCACTGATTTTTATTCATGGTGTAGCTTGGTGGCCTGAATTCTATGTTAGGAGCTGAACATTCTCCTTCCATCCCTATTGTTTCCAGAGCTCCCACCATCATCATTGGCATGGATGTGTCTCATGGCTCCCCAGGGCAAACAGATATTCCTTCAATTGCAGCGGTAATTGATTGGTGGTGTTCTGTGTTTTTATGACTCGTATTTGTTTCAAACCAATAATTATTTAACATTGCACAAGTAATGTTCTTATGTTTAGGTGGTTAGCTCTCGAGAGTGGCCCCTAATATCAAAGTACAGGGCATGTGTCCGTACCCAGTCTCCCAAGGTTGAAATGATTGACAATTTGTTCAAGAAAGTCTCTGATGGAGTGGATGAAGGCATAATTAGGTAAACATAAATTTGTTTGTAATACTTGAATTTGTCATGGTCTCTGTCATATGATAATTTACTTTTATTCTTCTATTTCATGTTTGCAGGGAGCTGCTGCTTGATTTCTATAGGAGTTCTGGGAATAGAAAGCCTGACAACATAATCATTTTCAGGTTAATGATTAATTTTAGAATGATACATATTAAATTCTGTTGTTGGACACAATTTTTTGTTTATGTATACATATTTATTGATTTTTTACGTTTTTTACTGTTCTTTATAGGATTAGATTTTGTTTTATAATAGTGACCTTTTTTTTTCCTGTATTTAGGGACGGTGTCAGTGAGTCCCAGTTCAATCAAGTTTTAAATATCGAGCTTGATCAAATTATTGAAGTGCGTATTTCATTACACGATCAAACAAAATTTTAACTATGCACTTGTGTAGTATTTTGTGGTTAATATTTTCTTTTTTAATTTAGGCTTGCAAGTTTTTAGATGAAAAGTGGAATCCCAAATTTTTGGTTATTGTTGCTCAAAAGAACCATCATACTAAATTCTTTCAAGCCGATTCTCCTGACAACGTTCCTCCTGGTACGTGACTTTTCTGGAAGTTGTCAGTTTCAGTAATATTTAGTTTTGTTATTTGAACTTTTTTTTCTTGTTGCAGGAACTGTCATTGATAACAAAATTTGTCATCCTCGGAACTATGATTTTTACATGTGTGCACACGCTGGAATGATTGTGAGTATTCGAAGTTTTTATTAACTATGTTAACGTGGTTTTATTAATTTTCAATTTGTGGTCTTTTCTTTTACTGTATATGGAAAGTTTTAATATAAATTATTTTGAAAAATGACTATTCAGGGTACTAGTAGACCTACACACTATCATGTTCTGTTAGATGAGATTGGGTTTAAAGCCGATGAACTGCAGGAGCTTGTGCACTCGTTATCATACGTGTAAGTTGCTTCAATATATTATTATTCATTCTCTTACCATTTCGAGTTGTTAGAGTTTAATTATTTTAAGATTTTTTTTACTTTTGTTAATAGGTATCAGAGGAGCACCACTGCTATATCCGTTGGTAATTTGTCTATTTTTTTTTTGCTTAATTGGTTTATTATTTGTGTTTGTAAATAGGTCTAATTTGGTGAAAAAACTTTTGCAGTTGCTCCAATTTGTTATGCTCACTTGGCTGCTACTCAGATGGGACAGTTTATGAAATTTGAGGAGAGATCGGAGACAGCTTCAAGTCATAGTGGTGCTCACCCTGTTCCTCAGTTGCCTAAATTGAATGATAATGTCTCTAGCTCAATGTTCTTTTGTTGAGAGATAGAGAATCGTAATGCAGATTTAGGAACCGTGATGAACTTTTATGCTATTTAGTTACTATACAGTAGTTACTCGGGAAGACAATGGAACTGGACTAAGCAAGTGCGCAGTATGTTTTTGAAAGATTATTGCACATGTAAAAGCATTTTGCTCTTTGCATTTACATGTGTTTAATCTTTTACTATTTGAAGATTTCATCAAGTGCTTCCACTAACACATTTTGAAGATACGTTTTGACTTTAATAACGTATGTATATGCACTATGTCAACGTGGTTTAGTGGAATATATTCTAGGTTTGTATGAATCAAAATGTTAAATGTGTATTGCTGTTCATATAAAAGTATGCTTGTGACCTACGTTCTTGTTGCTTCTTGGATCATATTTTCAATTGTGAATTGACCTTTTAAACTTAGATTCCTCGTTTACTTTATTGAAATTTGTTATATTCTCAAGTGTTCGACTTTGACGCATTATTTCTCCGAATTTTTTTATGCGCAACAATTATTGAAAAGATGTTTGCATAACATAATTGTCAACCCAATTATAGAAATCATTAGATGAGTTTACGAGTAAAAATTAGCCGAATTAGCAAAATTAAACATTTTGAAGAGTTTATTTTTATGATGGCCAAATATATCATAGAACAGGTTTACTTTAGAGGTTTGAATTTTACAAATCCAAAATATCATGACGTGTGGCTTGCTTCCTGGTCTCTAATGGAGGAAAAAAGAAACCCATTTCTAAAATGCCACAGCGATTTTTATACATTAAAAGGATATATTTGAAAACCAATTATTTTAAACCAAATGACAAGTAACTTTCAATAATAAATTAAATTATCACTATAGTCGAGTTGTACACATGATTTGTTTTAGGCGTTTTTTATTTTGTAAATTAGTTTTACAACTGAAGTTGATTTACAGGAATGAAATATAAATTATAAGTTTATTTTAAAATTCTAAATTTATCATCTTAAATAGACAAAAAATTAAATAAAAGTTATATAAACTCTATGATTTTTAGATAGATTAAAAAAAATTAACTATCCACATTTTCCCTTAAGTTTTAAATGTTTATAATATTTCTATCAATGTAAACAATTTTTTTTTATCTATGGTTGGTGGTGCTTTAATCAACGAAACACAAGTTGGTATGGAGAAGTGAAATTGATGCTCTTGCGTTTCAAATTTTTTGAATTCAAGGTTATTTTGGCTTGTAATTGAAACCTAAAATCGGCCTCATTGTTTGCAGGGATAAGGCTGCGTAACTCTATCATCTGCAACCTCACCAGGTAGGAGCCTTCTGTACCAGTGAAATTCTAGAGATTATTTAGTTTAGGGAAGATAAATAAGAAAATATAGACTGAATATTATATTTAGGGTTTTAAAAGATGTGTATGACTTGTTTTTGAAAAATCATCAATATTATATAAATAATGAGTTGACCAAATTAAAAGAGAAACAGGAATGGGCTGATTTAAGGTCCATGTCAATGTGGAAAAAAAAAATCATTACTTGAAAAAAATGTAGAATTTGAAACTTCCGACAAACATGAAACTGCGTTTCATTACTTTTAAAATGTTTCTTAAGAAAATCTATGTACATAAACATTTGCAACAGTGAATATGGGACCCATTCTTAGTCATCCATCAAGGAAATAAAGGTAAAGGTCATGCTGCAGATTTTCATCACTGCCAAAAGATGGCTTCAGAGTCAGCACTTGGCCAAAAGATGCAATTGTAAAAATCTGAAGGCTTGGCATCTATACTACATTAAATTGTTGTGACATATCTTCAACTAGTGGCTGCAGCGTAGCTGTTTGTTAAAATGTTTCAAGCAATAATCCAAAAGAAAAATTACCTATTTCTTTTGTGTTTTCTTTTTGCAGTTTATAATTTGTTTGGCTCTCTTTTAAAACTGTAGTTGCTACATCAAACAAATGAAAAAGGGTGTCATAATAGTTGATGAACTTTTCTTGTCTTGTTTACTTTACCTTAAAAAAATTGTTGGTCTTTAGTTGTGGGAATACTAAGGTGCACTTTACTTGATTTACAGTCACTGGAGGACGTCGGGGAGTTTGTTTTGTTGAATTGAAATATGCTTGCCAGAATGCTGATCAGGAGTTTACATTGTAGCAAATTTCAGTGTCTGAGCCTAAGGGGCTTTATAACTGTAACTCCTCAACAAGTACTTAAACCTGGGGATGTCTTGAGAAAAGCAAGGGCTTTTACTGAGGAAGACGTTCTCCAGTACTCCAAGGTGAGTTTTGATTCTAATCCTTTGCACATTGAGTCTGCTGCTGCCAAAGATGTCGGATTTCAAGGTCCAGTGGTACATGGGATGCTTGTGGCTTCTCTCTTTCCTCATATCATCTCAACACATTTTGTAAGTTAAATCTATTCCCCTCTTCAAACTTTTATTGCTTCCTATGGAAATCCAAGAGATTGGCATTTAACTCACTCATTTCAACAAACTAAATTCTTTACCAGTCTGAACATTGATACTTGTCATTAGATTGGGTCAACTTGAGTGTTAGACTTTATTATAAAGTGCTTGACAAATGATGTGAATTAAGACCATAATATTGAGTCATTCTCATTCTTTGTGATAACTTTCTTAAACTCCTCTCCTTCCCTGGCCCCTTCACTTTTCTAATATCATGGATAATTGCAGCCTGGAGCTGTGTATGTATCTCAAAACTTGAATTTTAAGTTCCCGGTCTATATTGGAGATGAGATTATTGGTGAAGTGCAAGCTACTAATCTTAGAGAAAATAGAAATCGA
>Ga0123342_1000945_pt1 | contig 48406 bp, 30 predicted proteins | sample Turbeawhitnodule_FD_89960 | JGI IMG/M metagenome (GOLD analysis project Ga0123342, IMG submission 89960) | Root nodule microbial communities of legume samples collected from Mexico - Turtle bean Mexico white nodule | ecosystem: Host-associated > Plants > Roots > Nodule | place: Mexico: Nepantla...
CATTTAGCACCCTTTTGTTTTTATTTTCTTATCTAAAAACCTTTATTTTTATTACCCTATCTAGAACAATTTAAAAAAAAAAAAAAATAATAAAATAAAAAAAAAAAAAAAAAAAAAAAAAAAAAAAAAAAAAAAAAAATAAAAAAAAAAAAAAAAAAAATATAAAAAATATATATATATATATATATATATATATATATATATATATATATATATATATATATATATACTCTTTCATCAAATCTAAATAATCGGAATTTTAACTTTAACTATCTTCTTTCTTATACACTTATTTTATAAAGAAACCTTCATTTTACATTTACTATCTTTCGAATAAACCTTTACTATATTCTCATAATTTTTTTTTAATAAAAACTTTTATGTTAGACATTAATATGCAACTTGACATATCAGTTAGGCTGACACCTCAAGTAACAACAATCATCTGCCATCACATGAAAAAAATATATTATTATTTAAAAAAAATACAAAAATATGAGGAAATTAAACCAAAATCCATATGTTAACAAAAATGATACATAGGTAGACTATACCTATTCATAAATAATTCTAAGAACAGACTAGATGAAAACCTATTATACATAAATGGAATCCTATTACACCATTTCATAATTAAATGATTCTCTATGAATAAATTCCAAATTAGTCAACTTATCCGCACACACATTCCCTTTACGGAAAAATATGAGTAACACTAAACCTGATTTTTCCCACAGTAATTAAGACAAGTATTCCATCAATTGAAGCATTCACAAAACATTAGTCCTAGCAGTAAACGCGGCACAAACCAAGGCATAATCACATTTAAGCCAGACATTAGTGAGCCCCATCTTTTGAGCTTCCTCCATAGCATGTATAACTCCATAAAACTCAACAACCATAACAGACTGAACTTCAAGAAACGTAGAAAAACACCAATAAACTCCCCATACTCCCACGAAAAATACTTTCACAAGTAGCAAGACCAGGATACTTCTAGGAACCTCATCCGTGTTAATTTTAATTCAATCTAGTGAAGAAAACTCTCATCTAACGAAAAAAAAAAAAAACGATTAAGATATATTTGCACTAGCTTTTCAAGAAGAAAAAGTAAGGTATATTTTTCTGTAAATTAATTTATAAAACTTGTTGTTACATAGTTTCTTTAATTTTTAAATTATATATAAATTAATTTTAATTTAGAAGAAAAGTAACCGTAACAAATAATTAAAAATTGATAAAAAATAATTAGTTTATATATTGATTAAATTAAATACTATTATAAAGATTTAAAAAAATTATTAACATCTAAATTAATTTCTATTATTAATAAATAATTTTTAAATTAGTAACTAAAATCTTGATAACTAAATAACAATTTATAAATTATTTGTGTGAAAACTAATTTAGTAAAATACTTTTTAGTCTCTAAAATAATATATAATTAACTTAATATAATAATTAATTATTTTTTATCTTTAAAATTAATTTTTATTTAATGATATTTTAGCAGTGTAATTTATTTTTCTTCTAAAATAACAACTTATAAAAAAATCACTTATGCATAAAATATTAGATAATTTCCCAGCAACTGGTAGAAAAAAGTCAATAACTATGTCTCTTAAAGGGTTAAAAACGAGTTAATAAAGTGAACTAATAATGGAAGCTTGTCCCTGAAAACAAAATTCTAAGAAACAAACAAACACAAGAGAATGATTGAGGAAGTGATATTATCATATTTGTTATGAAACTTTACATTACAACATGATTATCACATTTTTTTTATCTATTTAAGAACTAAATGAGACTTAATGATATTTTGTAGGAGTTAGATTAAGAAGAATTTATATTTTTAGAAAAAGAAAAAAGTGTTTAGATTTTATTTAATGGTGATTTGGAAGTGCTAGAATTGCGTGTCTATCTGGAATGCATATAAAGAAGTGGAATTGAAATCTGTCAAAGACCAAACTAACGTAAGAGTAATACATAGATGTATGGTCCTTTTTGTTCTCTTACCCAAAATCAAAATATATAAAAAATTTGTGCTTATCGATGAGTTATATTCTAGATGTTTGATAATAGAATTCCATAACTTTTACTTGTATTATACTTGGTTGCGTAATAATTAAATTATTAAGAACTTAGGCAATTAGATCAAAATTGATAATAGAATAACACTACTTTACAAGGATACGTATAGTTTTTTGTTCTGAATAGTATATTCTTTATCCTAACAGAAAGAATAATTGCTTAAAAAGTAAAAATTTTAAAGTCTCATAACAAATATCTGTTAATTACTAATTTAAGAAAATATTAAATACCTTCAATGTTTTTTAATATGACGTCCTATGTGTAATTTTTTTTATTAATCACTAAGAAAATTATTAAAAATGTATATAATAAATCTATTCACATATATATATATATAAGATTAATTTCAATTTAACTAAGTTTTCAATTTTTAAAATTAAAAAAACTATTAAATATTTTATAAATGCGCTTTTCTTTATTTGATTCTCTCACAAGTTTTCTCACAAGTTTGTGTGTAACTATTCACTAAAAAAATCATTAAAAAAATCAATTTAGATAAAAAAAAGTAATTGACTAAATTAGATATTATTTTAGAAATTAAAAAAACATTTATATTTAAATTAGTTTTCATTATTAATAAATAATTGTTAAATTAGTATTTAATTAACTATTAAGATTTTAAATGTTAATTATAATTGATATACTAATTTAAAAATTATTAACAATAATAGAAACTAATTTAGATAAAAAAAATTAGTTTTTAAAATAGTATTAGTTAATATAATAATTATTTTTTTAAATTGATTTTTATTTAATGATTTTTGTGTAGTGATTTAATTTGAGGAGAATAGTTTCAATAATGCAACTCTTAAATATATCAAACATGTTACATCAATAACCAAACTTATTGTAAAATGAAACTAAACTTAATCTACTAAAGTTGAAGAAAATAAATAAACTTGACAATTACTTGTGGAATGTTCCACACTCAATAACTTTAATCCTCAATTCAATGTATTTGTTATGTATGGAAAGAAAGGGAGAATGCATTTGTGTTTCCTTTTATTGTATATAAAAGATGTGAATACAATAGAAGTAAAGGTGTAAAATTGTACGTGTCAAAGAATGTGATGGTTTTTTTGTTACATAAATCATCATATGTACTATTCCCATAACAACTGTAATGTTTGTATTATCTTCTTGTTTCATATCATTAAATCAAATTTGTGTCTTTGTAAAAGTGCATGTCATACATAGTTTTTGTATGTTTATAACATGTGGATACCCCACTTCTTGGTTTACTTCATTACTCCACCGTTCATGCCAACCTTAGTTCATCTATATATTCAACTCTCCCACTCTCCTTCTCTCTTGTGTAACATTGCTTTCTCTCTTCTCCTTCACCTCAATCTGCAACAACCTTCCTCTACTTGAGTAATCTACCTTGCATTATCAACTTTCTTCTTTTCATATACCACTCATGTCTTGCTTAGAGTCTGAGCTCTGCAAAGAGGTCAGTGTTAAGAGGTTTTACACATACATTACATATTCTTCTTCTTCTTTATTTTTTGAAGTGTTTCTTCTTGTCTGTAGTTTCCTCAGTGTTCATATATTTTATGTAAGATACTAGAAAAATGAGTGTGACATGTATTAGCATCATTTTGTATTCTTTATTTATATCAACAATGAATGTGACAAATACTGAAAAGCCTAGAATTTTGTGTGTTCAAAACTCTGCACAGAGCAAGTTTGAAGAAGAATCAGAAGAGGTTACTCTTGATGGAAGTGTTGATTTGCATGGTGGTCCTGCTATAAGAGCCAAATCTGGAAGATGGGTTGCTGCAATTATCATACTATGTAAGCTAGCTCCAAAAACATTAACTGCACGTATATTTTTATTACTTTTGGATCTTGGTGAAGGATAATGCATATCTGATATTATCACATCATATGCATATAATCCGTATCTTCTTTAGTCGTAAAAAATTGTCTGTTTTGATATGAAAATAGAAAAGGACAACAAATAACTACATCACTCTTTTATTCTCCTAGATTGAGGAATTATTGTTGTTAGGGAGAGAATTCCCCGATGAGTTATTATCTATGAAGTGAAAGGTTATAGGGTGTACTACAATACATTATAAATATTAATTGATCTTATATTCTTTGAATCTATTAATCTCAGGAATTTTAGGTTAATGACAGAAATAGGTTACTGCAAAAATACAATGATTATGGTGATATATATGTAGAAATACACGTAACCTAAGTTTCAGACCAGGAGTATTGTGTGCAGAAGTTTTCTTATGACTCATGGGGTTGTGTGCATATAGCTTATCATAGAAAGAGCAAAAGGGTGGTTACTTTATGGTGGAATATGTGCTACTACAAGCAACCATGCTAGTTAGTCTCCTTCTTACCAGAAAAGAAGGAGAAGACAACACTTAAATGCAGGAACGTGTTTCATTTGGAGTACAAAATCCAAAACCAGACATTTCAGTCAGTTTTGTTGCATTCATTTTCCTGTGGAGTGTGTGTGTTTGGCAGACACTTACAGCTATGTCTTGGCTGGCTGGCTACCTAGTAACTACTTATTCCTCCACCATGCAAAACTAGAACAAAATTAAATTAAATTACCATAATTATTGGATGATTAAATTCTTCAAACCCTCTTAAGTAGTATTATTATCTAAATGTTAAAAATGAATGTTTTTGGAGTTTTTGTACTTAGTAACTTATTATATGCTTTTGTTTATATTATTGGTAAAAGGCCAAATTGTATACTATTAACACCTCTCTGACTAAAATAAGAAAACTCTAATTTTAATTTTGAAAAACAATACCTAAATATGATGGGACAGAGGATATAGATTTCTGAATAATGCCTGAACTGGGTTTTTGGCTTTGTCCTTCAGAAGAAAAAGAGACAAATAGCTTTCAGAGAAAAATACCTTTCAGAGACGTAACCGCTGTGGAAATTTGCATGATGTGGGTTGCTGCCATGTGTCATCAACACAGACAGATATGCATGCAAATTTGTAACCATTAGCATTTTACAACAATCAAATTGGAAGTGTAAACTTATTTATTAATTCAATAATTAGTATTTGGTCACTGCTATTTACTCATATAGAAAAGAAAAGAAGAGGAGCATGATGAGTACGAAACCAGCTATTTGGGGTAAGTGGTGATATATATATAATGCAGGTTCCTATATAGTTCATTCTGAATAACAAAAACTGATATACGTCACGATCATATAATTATTTAGAACCCTTATTCTCTTAAGTTATTTTCGAAATCATGCTGAGTGTTGCATTATCACACAAACAAAAGAAATTCTACGATTAACAATCTATTTAGCATATAAATCTGTGATTATCTTGCAAAAGAAATGTAATTAGTTTAGATGGTTTTTAATATTTAATTTTCCGACAATTAAGAAAGATTCATTCTCCTCGGTCTCTTTGTGTGTTAGGTATCTTTAGATTTTATTAGAAGTATAAAAGAAACTTACGGTACACTATTTGGTTGTGATTGTGTAAAGTTGTTGTCTGTATATGGATATAAAAGGGCTCAACTCCAGCTCCTAAAAACGATGACAAATGTTTGTTCAATTTTACTTTACTTTCTTTTACTCTGATCCTTATCAGTTGTCAATTTTTTCCACGTATAAAGAGACACGAAAGAATAATAAAGGTCCTTTTTCCATGAATGAAAAGTTAGATTAAAATAACTAATATTAAATGTAATACTTATGCAAATATAATATTTATAGGTATAATTATTTTTTAAATTTTAAAATACACTCAAATAATTATTTTAGAATACTTTCATTATTATATCATTCCAGTTTGAATTATCTATTATTTAATTTTTGCAAAAAGATAATATTATAATGATTTTTTTTTTGGTACAGGTGTATTGTTTGGATAAAGGTAGGGTTAACGCAAGTGTGTATAGAGTTACAAGTTTTAAATGCATTTGTGCAAAGCCCTGCTGTAAAATAATACTGCATCGTCATATTAAAAATTAAATTTTGGAATAGTAAAAAAAATGGCATGCAAAACAGTAGAGTGACTTCTTCCTGCAGAACCACGACAAAGACCGAAAGAGTTCAAAAAGTGAATTCAGAATCATGAAAATCACGATATTCTCTTTAGAAAAGAGAATATTTAATGTAACAGTTTAATATTTTTTAATAAGCTTTCAAAGTGTTATCCCACCTATGAAACCAATACTATCTAAGTTTTAACAAAAGAAACCAATACAAATTTCATCGTGTGCTGTGTAAAGGGAAATCCTAAACGTGGCTGACACTATACCCTGAATAGACTTGTTAAAATAGGACCCTGTTAATGGGATATTTTTTTAGACTTTTTAATGCCATATATTGTTTTTAATTCTAATTATTCATATCTTAATTTTTATAATTTTATTATTATTTGCAGTACTTTCTTTTTATCTCTTTCCTTTCAAAGTTGTATATTTCTTTTTATTCTTTTTATTAGAATGCATATGAATGAGAGACAATTATCTCAAGTAGACGAAGGTATGTTTTTATGTTGTCTTTCTTCTATTATAGAAGGCAGGATACAAGGAATAGAAGTTATAATATCAAGTACCTTTCGTGTCATGATATAGTAGTCGCCTGTGGATTATCTGACTGCATGAAATCCTAATCATTGGTAATTTTTATATATCAAACAGAAAAATGAAACACAATTTAAATAAACATTACTGAAGACTGATATGGCTATAGGAGTAATGCGTATTAACTTACCATGCATGGTTCAAAATATTGAGAACATGGTGCCAATGATTCTTGTTCCCTGATTTGTTGATTGCATCTATCAGTGAATCAAGCTCTGGCAACCCTTGCATTCTTTGGGATGGGAGTGAACCTAGTGCTGTTTCTGACAAGGGTTGTAGGACAAAATAATGCTGATGCAGCTAACAATGTGAGCAAGTGGACTGGAACAGTTTACATCTTCTCTCTTGTGGGTGCTTTCCTCAGTGATTCTTATTGGGGAAGATATAAAACTTGTGCTGTCTTTCAGGTCATCTTTGTTATAGTAAGTAGCGCTCCATTTTCTCTCCTCTCATTCATAATCTTTCTTTTTAATTCCTAACTGTTACATTAACTACTTTACTAATCAACAAATCTGTGTGGCATGACATAACAGGGTCTAATGTCCTTATCCCTGTCATCATACCTATTCTTACTTAAGCCTAAAGGTTGTGGGAATGAAACAATTCATTGTGGAAAACATTCAAGATTGGAGATGGGAATGTTCTACCTCTCAATATATCTAGTTGCCTTGGGTAATGGAGGTTATCAACCAAATATTGCCACATTTGGAGCTGATCAGTTTGACGAGGAGCACTCAGAGGAGGGTCACTCTAAGGTGGCCTTCTTTAGCTACTTCTACCTAGCTTTTAATATCGGCCAACTTTTCTCGAACACCATTCTGGTCTATTTCGAGGATGAAGGAATGTGGGCTCTTGGTTTCTGGCTGTCTGCAGGTTCTGCCTTTGCTGCACTGGTCTTGTTTCTTGCATGCACCTCGAGGTATAGACACTTCAAGCCCAGTGGCAACCCTCTCTCCAGGTTCAGCCAAGTCCTTGTGGCTGCATCAAGGAAATCCAAAATTCAAATGTCATCAAACGGAGAGAACTTACTTCACATGGATGCAAAGGAGTCTTCGACGAATGCCAACAGAAAGATTCTCCACACTCACGGGTTCAAGTAAGTAGTGGAGGTTCCTTTCAGCTGAAACTACACAATGAATGTATTCAAGTGATCAGTTTGCTACAAATTAACACACGTTTAATTTCCATTCCAGTACTGTTCTCCATTCTTGATTGCAGTGAGCAACAACAGTTTGATCAATTTGCCATTTGTTACTGTATTGCAGGTTCCTGGACAGGGCAGCATTTATATCTTCAAGAGATCTAGATGATCAGAAAGAGACCGGTTACAACCCCTGGCGCCTCTGTCCTGTAAGTCAAGTTGAAGAGGTGAAGTGCATACTGAGACTTCTTCCAATTTGGCTCTGCACCATAATATACTCTGTGGTTTTCACACAAATGGCTTCACTTTTTGTGGAGCAAGGCGCTGCCATGAAAACCACCGTCTCCAATTTCAGAATACCCCCAGCTAGCATGTCCAGCTTTGATATACTCAGTGTGGCAGTTTTCATTTTCTTCTACCGCCGAGTTCTTGATCCATTTGTGGGAAAACTCAAAAAGACAGATTCCAAGGGACTTACAGAACTTCAGAGAATGGGAGTTGGACTTGTTATAGCAGTACTGGCAATGGTTTCAGCTGGACTAGTTGAATGCTATAGGCTTAAGTATGCAAAACAAGGATGCATCCACTGCAATGACACAAGCACTTTAAGCATCTTTTGGCAGATCCCTCAGTACGCATTTATAGGAGCTTCCGAGGTTTTTATGTATGTAGGCCAGTTGGAGTTCTTCAACGCTCAGACACCAGACGGCTTAAAGAGCTTCGGAAGTGCACTTTGCATGACATCCATTTCTCTTGGGAATTATGTGAGTAGCTTACTTGTTAGTATGGTTATGAAGATATCCACCGAAGATCACATGCCAGGGTGGATCCCTGGAAACCTCAATAAAGGTCACTTGGATAGGTTTTACTTCCTCTTAGCTGCCTTGACATCCATAGACTTGATTGCCTATATTGCATGTGCAAAATGGTACAAGTGTATACAGCTAGAGGGGAAAACTGGAGAAAATAACGAGTCAAAAGTATAATTTGCAAGGGATATCAATCAAAGGCCATGGATACCGCATATATTAATAAGAGAAAGGAAGGGCAACTAGTCACATATAATCTTGGTTCTATAGTTGCTGTTGGAAGAAATAGTTTGCAGAAAGAGAAGCCCTTCTTACATGAGTTTCTGACTCTCTTACAACTTGACTCATTATTTTTAAGGCTTAAATATGTTCATGAAGCCAAGTTGTGTAAAACTAAAATTGATGAAACAATGACTGTTTTAGGGTACTTAGACATTTCCTTTCTCTCGTTTGTAAGTTCCATTTTAAAGACCAAGTCGGCTATGTGGATTTCCATGTATTTACGGAATTTATTTTAGCTTCCCATCCCAGAGCCAACACAAATTTCTGTCCTTAATGTCTGGTATTCATGACCAAACGACGCAATCACCCATTAAGGCAATAATTTCGAAACAGAGAAAGAGAAAATTTTACAAAATACTTTCTATTATATTTAGATTTAGCTGATTGAATCAAACAACCAAAGAACTTCCAAACTGGCAGTCGCAGACCAAATGTCATTCCTACAGCAATGTCATGTAGACAAACAAAGAATTCTGTATAAGATCAAAAGAACAGGATAAAGCGATAACTTATTGCTGGCAATTATTTGTCAGAAAAATTTCTTTACAATATCACTTACAAAAAATACAACATTAACATGTGATTAAAGAAATTTACAAAATACACTTAAGGGTGCCAACAACTCGCCCAGCAGTGAATCAATATTCGGAAGATTTATCGTAGCAATCAGAGGAATTAACAGGCAATACTTACAGTCCACAGAATCAAATTTTGCATTATTTATTTGTGTATATATGTAATGTCATATTTCAATACGTATGGAGCAAAAAATGGGAAAGATAAAAAGGTTGAAACAAATTAAACATATAAGTAAATTATAAGGTGACCCAGTGCACGAGCTCCCAAGTCCTAGCGATATGGGCATAATAACGGTCAGAAGACAGCATTACAGAGCTTTACCTTGTGAGTCGAGAGCAACTCTATGCCCAATTATCATATCAAATCAAAATAAATATATCCCACCATGGTTGCGCAAACAGCAAGGTCAATGTGATTTCTTTCAGCCAAGATAAAAATATAAACACGACATATTAACAAAATACATAGTTAGTTGTAAAAGAACTTTATGGAGGATACTGAAATTCCCGATAAATATTTGCATTTTGAAAATTTTCTTTAGGATCTAACTTTGGTGTTTCAAGTGCATAATAGCCATAACTATTGAAAGTAAGAATAACTAATTACAAGATAGTGAAGAAGAAGAAAAACTGTACACTTATGAGGAACAAAGACCCTTCATAGAATTTTATTCGTGAACCTCACGAACTTGTATGTGGTGAGTGGATTCCTCACGCCAGATTGGTTGTGCTCCACTTTGAACAAGAGTAACATGCTGTCCCTCGTGTAAATGACCCTTACTCTGAAATATGGAGACTTTTCATAAACGTCTAAAAGAAAATTAATATATCTAAGCACTTGATGGAGATATTACTAACTAACCAAAAGTAGCTTGAGGGCTCTAGAGAAGGTCTCCTCTGCATCATTTGAAAATTGCATGTATATAGGCACAATGCCATGATAAAGCGCCAACCTCTGCTTAATCCTTGTTCTGCGAATAGTGAAATCATAAATGTGTGGGTGCAATAGCACATTAACTTAAGCATTTATACTGCCCAATAAAAATTAGAAAGCGGAAAAAGGAAAAAATCACTGCCTATCAGATTCCCAGCTTCATTTTTTTTCTTCTTTTTAATGTGTAGCTTTATTTTTTGGGGTGGAGGGGTATGTCCGAGAAAAATAGCCCCTTACATGTAAGCACAATAACATCATTTTAGAAAAAATAAAAAAATAAAAGTAGGGGGGAGGGGTTTCCATCTAGGATGGGAGAGCACAGGAAAATTAATTAATTGGATAATCTGTAATACTTGAGTTGGCAAGAGAGAAGCTAGCTTTTCTCAAGATAATACATAGGCTGAAAGCCCAGGAAATTAGGTATTTATTTTCCAAACATAAAAGAAGTACTATTTCTCCTGAAAAGGTAGTAAGGACAAACCATAGTACCGGGGAATTTCATCAAGAAAAGTTTTTTTTCAGGTTAGTTGCATAAAAATTAATAGCACATTAACACAGAAAATACATATACATGTGCAAATGCAAACATTACTGTGTAAAGCATAAAGGTTAAAAAATAATATATATATATATATATATATATATATATATATATATATATATAACACCCTGCTAATGCTTACTCATTTGTGAATGCAAAGATTGTTGAGTAAGGCCTATAATGGCTCAAAAGAATAGCCATGGATCCTGTTCTGGTGAAAACAATAATGGGGGTATTAAGAGTATTAGACATTGTTGTCGCATGGAAAGCAAACATTTCTCCCATGTGGCTCTGTCAACAAGTAAACACAAATTAATTAGATTTTAGTATATCATCGATTTACAATAAAATGTATCAATAATAAACCCTCTACAACAAATAAAACAAAACTCCAAAAGTGCCTAATTTTTATTCGAGGACTTACATTATGGGAACTCAGACTTGGACAAGCAACACCACTTTGAACAGTGGATTCATTCCTTAGAGCCACCGTGTGCATAACTTTAACAGCTTTCAATGGAAATCTGAAGCAGTTGCAATCCTCTTAAGTTAAATTTATTTATTGAAAATATTGAAAAAAAGGTATACTAAATGCATAAATTCATTAGCACAAGACACAAAAGGTTAGACCTTCTTATGTAACCGAGATAAAAAAAAAAAACGAATTAAATACATTTTCAAATGAAAAGCAGTTCTATAGTAATTACAACAATCCACAACAAATACAAAAGGATGGAAAATTAGGGATTTGTAGCCAATTTAGGAGAGAAGTATCTTTTTATAATGAATGATGTTTTCCATCCTGAAAACATTGCACTCCATAAAATAAAAAAATTAAGTCTCCCAGCCATAAACAGCTGAAAATCACTTAATAATGCAAATTATTAAACAGTAATGGATTTCTTTAGTTTAGATTCATTCCTATTTGTTATTACTTTTTAGGTTTCTCCTAAGAGAATATCATATCCCCCACTTGTATATCTTTCATTCTCTTCTCTAATGATGCTTCTTCTTTTATCAGAAAATAGTAAAATATGAATACTTAAAAGAAGTTTGAACAGCTTAAAAAAATAGGAAACAAGTTCACCAAGTAATAGCAAACTCACTTTCCATGTGCAGTTTCTCCTGAAAGCATGATAGCATCAGCACCTTGTCTTACTGCAATTGCAATGTCCGAGACTTCTGCCCTTGTTGGCGTGGGATGATTAATCATGCTTTCAAGCATATTTGTTGCCACAATAACCGGCTTTTGCATGCTTTGACATCTCCTTATGATGTCCTCCTGCTTGATTAAAAAAAGGGAATGAATGAACTACATAGAACACAGAATTAAGCATAGTAAAAGAAAACTACTAAAAGCATCAGTTTGAAACTAGTATGCCATAATCTAGTTTGTGTAAGTTGTAACAGGCGCTGAGATAAGTGGGTCATAATAACAATATAATCTTCAAGCAATTTTACTCACTTGTGCACGAGGAAGCATCAGAGGAAAGGAAGAGATTTTCTCTTCTGAAATTCTATTTCAGTTTATTGGTTTGTTGCGATAGCCACAAATAAGCACTTTCTTTTATAGGTAAAAAAAGTTTTAAATATAGAAGTATTAAAACAACAAATCTTAAGGACACGATAGCATTAAATGCTCCCAGAAGCTTGCAGTGTAGCAGAAAATGATCTGCTTTTTTCTAATCTCAAGTTACCAGCCTTTCATATTGCAATTTGTCTCACAAAATGTGGTCACAGTAAGCCTTGTGCAGAGTAGATGTTAGCTTGCAGTGTAGGCACCAACAATTTTAGGAAGTGTTTAGCTAAAGTAGGAGCAAGAGATAGCAAGAAACAAGAGGAAAATGACTTGGAAGTAAAAAAGAGATAAGATATCATACCACAGGTTTATAAGTTAAAATATCTGGAATCCATGTTACTCTGAGCATCACATTACCTGCAATAAAGGAACTTCCTCTATCGGAAGTTCAGCTCCTAGATCCCCACGAGCTACCATGGCCTGCAAAAATAAATAAAACTCTGAAAATGAAACTGGATGCTATATGTAGATAAAGATCTTGATTATATTCATGATATTGAATAACATTAAAAAGCTTTCTCCAAAATATAGACTGTGAAGTGTTGAAAAACCTACAGCAGGTTCAGACCAGCTCAGAGTAAAGATAAAATCAGTTCTATATGTTAATTTAAGGTTTCACCATAACTTAGTCAAAAGATATGCAGTAGATTTTCTTACTCAGGCATTTGTCAAATACATTCATTTCTATCTGTAATTAAGTCTAAAGGAATCTACTATAAATGTATGCCCTGAAAATGATATTGTCTAATGTATTTGTAAAGTTAATTGTGAACATTAAAGGAGAGAGATCATCAGTATGCTTACCAAAACTTAATAGAACAATCTCCACTAAACCAAGTTATTTGATATTTTGATATGTAAATCAAGAAAAATGATTTTCAACCAATAGTGAACAAACAAGCACACACCACAAAACCACCTTTTTCTCCTGAAATTACGCAAGCATTGTATATCCTATAATCAAAGAATCATCACCATGACAAGATTGTACCGTCATAGGTTGCAGAACAGATATCGTGTAACTTCTAATCAATCCATAATCAGCTCAGGATGCAATTAGGTTCCTCTTGTATCCAACATAGAAAATGAGACACATATTGCTGAGATTTTGAAGAATACAATTGACAGCCTAATCAACTTACGCCAGAAAACAGCAAAGTCATTACTTAAATTTGTGCATTATACAAGGATTACTAGAATTTTCAAGTCCTCTCATAGAATTAGTGAGACAATTAACTTGAAATATTACATTTTTCAGTTTCTTTTTTCAGGTACTATTTTCACATGAAGCATAAGTGATAGAAGTATAGAACTACTATACATAGTATTTATCCATTCCTCCATGTAACCAATTCCAGTTCTCATATGTTGAATACTAAATAGACCAAAATAAATAAATAAAAACATGTAGACCAAAATAAATAAATAAAAACATGTAGACCAAAATAAATAAATAAAAACATGACTAAAAAAATATTGATCACCAACATAATTTAAATTTCAATCCCTTTTAACTGAAAGTATTGAAGGTATAAATATCTAGAATACATGATCTGAACATTTTGAAACTAACCCCATCTGAAGCAGAAAGTATGGAATGAAGATTTGGTATGGAATCTGCACTTTCAATTTTTACAATCACGTGTATATCGGCCTTATAACCTATAGAAAAAGGTTTACAATAATTTAGTTGATAATGAGAATGATGGGACCCATAATCACTGTCATGAGAAGTCATGTATTATTAAATATTGAATGTAAGTCTAATAATAATGGTCATGTTGCAGTTATGGCTAGAAGCTAGGAGCAGTAACATAGAATTTAATAGAATATATCGTAGTGTTACAGAATAACTTGTCCTGCATTCGTTGTTCCGTATTAGTTCTATATTAGAATTAGAAACTGTCTCACTAACAGTTGTTTTGAAATATAATTTAATGCTGAAACAGAAATCACATACAATACAGGGATTGACTTTCTACTGAGAGTACTATCTGTCCACAACAGCAAATAACAACAGGTCATGACATGACTCGTTAGGACCTAACTCAAACCAGCTTATAAGGCAATAGACACCCTATAATTTTTCACTGAACTTTCTCATTAGTTAGAATCCTGTGTCAGTACTAATACATTACATAATAAGTACTCACAAGGAGTACAAACAAACACTTACATACTCTACCAAGCAACACATACTATCCAATATGATACTTAGAAATCCCATAATACCCAAGTGTCTATCAACTACCCAAGCTTTATAAACTTTTAAGTCATAGGTGTAGTCGACAAGGGACTAAAACACCACCCTATGCAACAGTTAAGACAACTCCCAGAAAGCCACAACTAAGGTGGGATAAGGGTGACCACAATTCAGGCGGATGACCGTAATTAAAGTGGCTTTCAGACAATTGTTATGACTACTGATATCTAATAATATATGATTGCACATGATTATTGGTTTCTTTTAGAGAAGCAATAAATAAACACCAAGAAAGAAGAAACTTCCACTCATGCACAAAGCTAGATAGATACAAAAGCATAAAAAGGAAATTAGACATCTAAAAAATTACTTTTGAGGTACTCCTTTAACTCGTGCACCACTCTAGCATCCTTGACAAATGAGACAGCATAGAAGTCTACTTGATTGTCCATTCCAAACTTGATATCTTCCCAGTCCTTGTCTATGAAGTTGAAACATAAGGCAACAGAGCGTAAAATTGTGAGTGCATTTGCATTCAAAAAGTATCCAGCTACAAGTGAATCACTGAAACTTATTGCCCATGCACAGTGTCAACAATAAATAGAACAGAACTATACCAGTTATGGAAGGAAGTGTAGCACTTTTTCCACGGACATTTAAATGACGCCTAGATTTCAGTTCACCACCATCAATAACTACACATTTAACCAAGTCTTTTGTCTTTGACTTAACAGCAAGAGACATCATTCCTCCTAAAACAATAACCAGCCCGGATTAGAATCTTCTTTTAAGATAATCAAAATTGGCGGTTATAAAAAAATTCAATAAACTCCTCTAAAATACCGAGATTATAAAAAAAATAATTACTTACGGGTAGCCCATACATGGTTAACAATCAACTAATTAATCACAAAACTTGCGCGCAAAATATTCACAAATAAGAGATCATCGTTCTTACCATCAACCAGCAACACATCTCCAACCTCCACATCATTCACAAAATCATCGTAATTCACGCTAACCGTACTTTCCGTGCTGACCCCTCTCCTGGTGGTGAAACAGAATTCTTGACCCTCTTTAAGCGAAATTGGTTGAGGCACATCCCCGCTTCTAACTTCAGGACCCTGCGAAGACGAACCCGCTCTGTCTTCAAATCCAAAATACAGTTTAAAGACGGAAATTGAAATTCAGAACAGCGGAAGTGAGTTTTAACTTTGACGCTTACAATGAAGTTGAAAGTATTAAAGTGGATTTTAAATCTAACATATGAAATTTCCTAATCTCTAGTGTGTGGGAACTCTAACGGAAGTGTTAACAGACACAATTAGGTCGAGCTAAAACGACGAAAACGGAAGTTATATATGAAGGAGTTGACCTTGGTGTCGAGCATGATCGCTACGACCTTATCCTGAAACTGAGCATTGTACTCTCTCACCAACTCAATGGTCTGCAGGTGCGATGCGTGGTCCCCGTGCGACATGTTCAAACGCGCCACGTTCATTCCGGCTTCAGCCAGGTTCCATATCATGTCACGTGAGCTCGTGGATGGACCTATCGTGCACACGATCTTAGTTTTCTTCCGCGCTTCGGAATTCGCCGCGCCGCAATCACTGACCTGAACCTCGAGCGAAGAGTTCGCGTTGCCCTGCGCAATGAATTGAACAACACAGAGAGGTTAGAGATAGCGAAGTGAGATTCGTTTGCGGAAATTGCAAGTAACTTACGAGGGAGGGAGAGCCGTTGGAGGAGTTGATTTGGACTTGGTTTGTTACCATGGTGATTTTAGGGATGCGTTTGGTTCGGTGTTTGGAGGGAGAGAGATCGGATTGGAAGAGCGAGGAAGTTGCTGAAGAGAGATGAATGGTTGCCATGTTTATTGCTCGAGAGAGTAGCATCAGCTATTGCAGCCAAACAAACAAGTCTCTCTGTTAATTTGTTTCTTGCAGTTCCAACCAACCAGCTTCCACTGACCTTGTGTTCTATATTTCGTTGTTATCTCAGGCCACCACCAGAGACTGGGCACTGGTTGAGGTTATGGATTACTCTGTTAACCGCTTTTATCCACTACAATCAATTTACTAAACTATTTATTTAACACAATTGCTTAATTACATGCACAAATTTTGACTTTTATGGTTTGTTTCGATTAGAAAGAAAATGTATGTATTTGACTTTTAATATTAATAATATTTTTTATTATTATAGATATATAAATATGTTTATATTATTATTATTTATAAACAATAAATATATTTATGAGTTTTTAATTAAACCCTACAATTTTCTCTTTTCTTCTTTCACATTGTGCTCTGTTGCTGGTCCATTTCCTTGTGTTTTTCCCCAGTTTGTGCTTCCATTTCTTCCCTCTCTACCTGCATTTAGTTATGATGTTGTAGTTGTTGCATTGCCACCACCTACAACAAATCATTTTCATTGAACATAGGGAGGAACACCACTACAAGTTTTAATTTATTTTGTATATTGTATTATACATGCACAAAATATTTTTCATAAAACGTGACCAAATGAATAATACTCATATCAGATGATGATTGGGTTATTGAAAAAATAATAATTGACTAATTAAGAGATAAACAAGCAAAATGACAAAATATATATATATATATATTATCTGGTATGCTTATCCACTTAATAAGTGTATGTTTGAAAATAAAGACAGGATGAGATCAAAATACAATAATATATAAATTAAACTACATCAAATATTGTGTATATTTATACCATTGACATCCAGGAAGTTTTTCAGATGTTCATATCTTTCATCACCTTCAAACAAATCAACATATTTATAATGTCACTGACTAAGTTATTTAAGGAAGTTCATGCGCACAACAACCCATGACTCCTCTTCCATTCCCAACAACATGATGATCATAATGACCATCAACTTTTACATCAACAACATCAACTATGTATGGATGAATCCCTACAGGAAATTCATTGAGCAAAGGAATTGATTTTGTTTTAAGAGTGTCTTTCATGACTCCTTTGCTTGATTTCCAAATAAAAGAGCTATCATGTTGTGAATGTAGGGCATCAACATACTCAAAATAATGTGCTTAGTTAATCTTGCAAATTTAATAGCCCACCCTTTTTCTGCACCCATTGTTTTTGCCTTCCTAGTTGGTGCATACAAAGATGTCATATGGATATGCCCTTTTGTGTAGCTTATTCTTGATATTTACCTTGCCAACAATATCAACCTCTTTAAAGCTATTCAACATCACATCAAACTCCTGTTGGATTGACAATTTTGTAGAATATTGATGAAATATCTAAAAAACTTAATCATGTCCATATAACATTCTAAGCCAACATATTTAATGTGATCATTCTCTTACACAATATGTTGTAAAACATATTTTGACACAAAACACTACAATTTTTGTGTACATTGTAACATTGAGGACATGACCCACCACATGAAAACTCATCTTGAAATGAAACTTTAATTGCTTTAAGTTGCAAGCTTATCATCATCTTATGAATCCCAACAAAAGCATAAGTTTCCTATGTAGGTCTAAACCATTCTCTTTAGACTATAATGTGCAGTCTCAACCCTACAAGGAAAACAATTATGTTTTACTTGTCTTTCCCATAAAATGCGACAAAATATATGGTTCATATGGTCATACCTATTACTTATTGTGTTACCTTATGTCTTGACAAAATTTTCTTTGTGTGGAATTAACCAAACACCATTGACATATTCAACAAATATAGGTCATGAAGAACAATCAACTTCAAATGTTTGAATACGATGTTAAAATCCTTATACATCATCACAATCCATAACAAATCCCCAAGCTTCCATGACTTGATTCCATGTCTCTCATGGATGCACTAACATTTTACACTTTGGTTTCACATTTTTATTAATATGAAAGTGATATAGCATATTACAAGTTTTGGGGAACACTACATTTATTGAATTCATGAGAGCAATATCTTTATCATTGACTATGACTATAGATAGGGTATGGATCAACCCTAAAAACAACCATTTAAATCTATCAACGGGCCACACAAAGTTATTTTCATGTTCACATGGAATTAAACAAATGTATAAGAGAATATCAACCTCTGAAGGTGACACCCACAACCTCAAGTAAGGGCATTCTACACCTAATAGTTTTGTATGAGCTATCCTTTATCAACACAGTGTTAAAAGAATCAAGTAGTTTCACTTAATCAATGTGTATCCAAAATATATTCGTACCCTCATTAAACCTACACCAATGAGTATATATGTCTCGCTCTCAAGTGACATCATCAATTGTTTCATTCATTTAAGTTCTATGACCTCGTTCCGTTCTACGATATGCATACCTTGCATTGTAAACTTGTTATATGGTGGTTACATTCTTCTCATTGTGCTCATTTATTGTCAGCAAAATATTTATAGGTTTTTATGAACTCTTTGTCAAATCAACAAACATAGACTTCTCATTAAATGTTAACCTACCAACATATAGATGATCTGCCAAGTCATGATTATGAGAGCCACAAAATAATTTCACAGTCCATCATTCACCACCTTTACCGATTTCGTTTGCAATCTAGAAGGACAATTACACTTCCAACTTTCACTATAAGTAATTTCTATATCATTTTTGTATCGTTTGTACATATTCTCTCATAATGTAATAATGCGCACGTCTTCCTTTCTTGTTGCTCATTCAATGTATCTGACCTTAATATAACAATAATAAAACAAAAATTATAGACATAATTTCTTACCAACTCAAAAAGGTCATCCCAAGTAGTGAATACCTACAAAAACATATGACATCTTTATATTTAATTCAACAAATAAGCTTCGCAAATACACACTATGTAAATACTAATGTGACAATGACCTTTACCTGTTGTGTTCTAAATGCATAAGTACAATCATGTAACCTACATGCAATTATCCAATGCAGAGTACTCCATATCAACATCATATACACTCACAAAGACATTGACCTCATATGATATCCTCGTGTAAAAATCGTCATCTATTTCTGACAAAAATCAATTTTAATTACAAAAAAAAAATCCAACATTTTGGATTAATGAATCCATAATACAAATATCAATTTCTCGAAAAGAGAAATCCACAATAGCAGTTGAGAATTCTAAAAAGACAATTTCATAATTGTATTTTTGTATTCTAGAATAGGACTTACAAATAACCCCATAACCTTTTGGATTAAGTATTCTAGAAACATTACGAAGTTTTTATTCCAAAACAACCGTTCTACATTATTCCCCCCACTATCTACAACGTTGTTCTAAAAGTTATGGCATGTTCTAAAAGTCTTTTTTTGGACTCTAAAGTTTGGTAGCCATATCTTCACCATTTCAACCACCAATACTAAAAAATAGCGTCCTTCCACACTTGAAACCACCTAGTATTGCTTCTAAAAAACACCATGAGTTCCACCTTATGTCATTGAAAGTGTCACCTTTGTCCACCACCAACCTTCTACCGCCATTATCACAAATCACGTCTTCCATGGAATTCATTCCTTTCAAACAAACTCTCAAGGGAAAAACTGGTATTTTGAAAAGTAATAGTAATGGTTGCATGAAGTAAAAACCTTAAATTGTTGATGAAAGAAAACTCACATTGTCCACTATAGGTTGTAGGCTATTGCATTCTACACCCCATGGTTTGAAGTTGCATCCCATGGGATAGTGAAATGTTAAAAATATTCCTGGTTCATATTTATCTCAGTGCGGTACCCTAGAGGACCTCCATTCTTTCTTACATTCGTCATTAATTCGAGTCTCCTTATTTCCTTTTGTTTTTAAAAAACATTTCAGACTACATAATTCAGTGTTATTGGAATTTATAAAATCCAAAAACAATTTTAAAAAAATTTCCAAATTACATAATTTATAAGCGAATATCAAATTAGAAAATACTTTCATCCGAAATGTAAAATAATTATAAAATATGTATTTTAGAATGTATTCGGAAATATATTTCATAATGCACAATTTAGAATACATATTTGGTAAAATTGAAAATTTATTTTTATTGGGTGCAGAAAAAATATATGTGGTTGCAGAATTCAATGGCCTGGGTTCTATATAGAAAGATTAGAGCCCATGATATTGTTTGGCCCAAAGACGAGATCGTTGGTTTCATCTTCTGTCTCTTGCATAGCACGGTGGTTGCAGCATCACCACACCACCACCACACACCATGAAGCTGTCCTTGAAGTTCCAGGGTGACGAAAACCACGAGCAACACAGCGCACAAATCATGACGGCGAAGGTACCCATTACTATACTGAACAAGCCCTTTCTTTCAGCCGTCACCGCCACCACCGCCACCAACTCCGTTTCCGAGTTTTCCTTTGCACTCTCCTCAAACTTCACTTCAGGCCCATCCCTCAGAGTCTCTTACACGCCCACCGCCTCCCAACCCTTCACCCTCTCCCTTAAATCGGGCCTGGGCCTGTTCGGCTCCCCGCTCCACTCCCCTCTCGTCTTCTCCGCTAACTTCTCCCTCTCCCCAACCCCCACCCCTTTTTTCTCTCTCCAATTCAAACCCCAATTCGGCCACTTCTCTCTCCACAAAACCGTTTTCTCCGATACCCCACCACCCCCTTCTCCTCTCCCTCCCACACCTCAAATTGTGTCCAATGAATCTTCCTCGGGTTGGCAGAATCTGAAATTGGAACCATGCGGTGACAGAGACCAATCACACCCTAACGTTTTGGAAAACTCTAAGAACGATGCAAAACACGCTCTCTCTCCTGCCGTTAGGGTTATGGCTCAGACGCTGGTGCCTGTTACGAAAGGTTTCTTCTTGAACTTCCGCTGGGGGGTGAATTTTCCCCGGAATTTTGGTTCAAAAATGCCGAGCTTAACCGTTAATAAGATTCGGTTAGAAAGGGTTGAGGATGAGAAAGAGAGTAGTAACAGTAATAGTCAGAAGAAAAGGGTCGGTTCTGAAATTGATTTGAAGGAAATGTGTTTTTGGATGGGGAGAGATTTGGAGAACGTGGAGAGGGAAAATAGGGAGATGAAGCGTTTATTGGATGAGATGAAAATGGGAATTTCCACCGCCAGAAAAGAAATGGTGCTGCAACCAAACAAAGTGAGTGAAACCTCTTCTGGGGAGTTGCAGCGTCGAAGAAGTTACAAGAGTGGAAGACAAGAGGATGAGAAAAAAGTGCAGCCAAACAAATCGCAGAGTGTGGCCACTGATGTGGAATCTGAGTTGCAGAAAGCCATTAAGGCTGCTACCTCTTAGCAAGCTCAAGGTTGTTGTTGGCTGTTACCACTTTTTTAATATACTTTCAAAGTTTGCCTGCGTTGCAATGTGTATAAAATCTCAGCTTCTGTTTCTTGTTTCATGTTAACACTTACTAATTTTGTTTAGTGTAACATGTTCACGTATGTGTATGACAAAGGATGAGAGGAATCTTAGTGTTTTTGTAACTATACTTTGTAATCTGATAATTATTTTTGCGTTTTGATGGATCTACAATACAATGCAACTGTTGTTGACCTTCACTGCATAATTAATTGTGTGGATCACATGAAAAATTGAAAGTAACTGTGTGTTGTTGTGCCTTCAACATGGAAAATCTGAATTGATTTTGGCAAAAAAACATGCTATTAACTGTTACTAAGTGCTTGTGTAGTTTTCTGGGTATAAATCACAGCTCTCCTGCAACTGAGGTTGTCTCAGGTGGCTTATTTCATGAGGTGATCACTCCAAAACACCATTCCAGTTTCTGATATAAGAACTATTTCCCGTAATTAACTGTTCTTTGGGTAGCAAACCTGTTGGCTGAAACTATTTGACATGTTCATGATGGTAGTTATGTTAGTAGCATTTTTCAGTAATGAATTGTTAATTTGATGGACCCAGGTTTTCCTTCTCAGTTCATGCACTTGACAGTGGTAACTGAAGGCAGTGGTGATGAACACTGAAAAAACTACTCAAAGGATTGGTTGGTGATTATCATGATTCAAACGTTAATTTGGATAGCTTTGAATCTGACATGATATGGCCAGATCTAATAGTACTGTCTGAAAGTTGTCAAATCATTCTAGAATCTAAAGTCCTGCACCCAACTAATTCTAAATTAGTAACATTCTAAATGTAATTTAGAATAATTCTTCACATTGTATTGTAGTAAAATTAACCAGTTTAATAATTTTTTTAATTCATATTCAAGGAGAACTCCCTCTGTATTGTAGATACCTTTTACAAAATCAAATTAATAAATAAGTATTATCTTTAATAAATTCTTTTTTTTTTAATATTTAATTTTATTGCTAAGTGATGTTTCAAATTTAAAATCCTAATTAAAGTGAATCAACCTCGTGGGACAGTATTATCATTAATAATTTTAAAATTACTAAAATGATATTTTCATAATTTTAGTAATCAAATCCATTAATATTTATAACTTCGGAATTAATTCAATCACTGGCTCACCTGTTCAACTAACAGAATTAAACTCTTCTAAGAAAAGGTAAAATGGTGAATAAAAATCAATAAAACGCCCAATATACTAAATGTATAAAAACATAATACAGAAATTATCGAAAAATTACTTTTTATCTTTTAAATACTTGTTCATAAGGTATTAAAAATAAAAAAAAATATTAAACTGCAACAATCTTAATTTATTTTAGAACACTTGATATTAATAAAAGATATTAATATATTAACAAAAATTTCTTTTATGTTAGGCAAATTCTTCCTTCATCATACCAATTAGAACTTACACCCTATCATTTTTTTAAATTTCCAAAATTATCTTATATTTTAAATTTTTAAAAAATACATTTCGAAAATCAAAATCTCATTCCAGAAAAATAAATCCCAAATAAAAAATACATTTTGAAAACAAAAAATCCAGAATATTAAATTTAAAAATAAGATTGGGCCTGTAGTACACAACGGCATGGCCCAAAATCCAATCAAAATTCCAACTTCCTAGTACGAAACCCTAATATGTATCTATAAAGTGTCACAAGCCATTTTCTCCTCTGTCCACAATATAGCATCGCAAGGTTTATGTAATACGATTCAATGTATAGATGAGATGCCGGAGGCCTGTCTCCGGTGGCCTGTCTCCGGTGGCCTTTCGGACATAGCCACTCTCCTGTGTTCTTCCCTTCTTTATTTATTTTTATATTTACTCCTATTTTTTAAATAATTTAACAACAATTTTCCCCTGTTTGAAATGGGCATGTGATGAATCTCATCTAACAAATGGGTAATTTGCGTCTGAATTACATTCATTGATGGTATATCACCTTGGAGAACTGATGCCCTTTTTTTTTCTCTGTTATTTAAGCATTAACATGGTTTGAGTCTGATAGCATCTTTCAACTACTATAATAATTCATCATTATCATCCCTTTTTGTGTATTGAATTGAAATGTTTTCCTACTTGCAATTTTGATCTTTTAAGACATGCAACACAGAATCAATTAGAGGGTGGAAAACTGTTGCATGGTTGCCTAAATTTTGTTTCCATCATTTGCCATGTGATTAACTTCATTTATAATGTATTCTCAATTGGAACTATAACAAGATTAGGTTACAATTAGTCTATAACAGACCATATGCAGTAATACATAACTACTAGGCATTGACAAATCTACAATTCCTCCTAATTTCTCCTTCATCACCAGTAAGAACATTGATATTTCCCATCTTAATCATTGATTTGGCAAATGAAGCAAAGAAAAGTTTTTCGTTTGAGGCATATGCCCACACATGCTCTGTAATCTGTCCATCCAAATCTTGGGTGATAAGAACATTATCAGAACCTAGCAAGCCATTCCCTCCAAGAATGTTTATAAAATATTGATTGTCAAACCTTTTGGGGGTCTGCAAATCAAGGGGTGCAAATTTGTTGTCCCTTCCCTCAATAGGGCAAATGGACTGCAGAATTCTCCTGAAGTTTGTGTACCGCTTATAGTGATCATATCCATGGTGGTATTCCTCTTTTGCTTCATATATCCTCTGCCTGAAGTTTAGACATTTTGCTCTTCCTATAGTATGGCTACCTGTTTTTTGTTCACCATGAACTCCTCCTCATTAGTTGTATAATCTCTTCTTTTTTCAGTGTCCCAAATTATTGATTTAATTGTTTGAACAGATAATAAGGACTGAATTGAGTTACTCTTTGTATTACTCGTTCACTCCAGTAACTTTCAGTTCTGATTGAATACACTTGAGGAAGGAATTAAGTATACCTGATAGAGTTACCAAGTCTTGTATGTCAAGGCCTTGTTGCTTAAAGTTTTCTATGAGAACCTCTAAAGAGGAATTTGGAGCAGGGATGAAAAGATTAGCTCCACTGAAACTTGACTCCAGAGAATCCTTCCTCCCCAGCAAGACCTCCCATCTTGGTCCTCCTCTCTGCAAAATTCAACAATAGAAATTATTGTGAATCAAAAGAACAAACAATACATGTGTGATAAGTAATGACATTCATTTTGTGCACCAGTTGAACAGCATCACGTGCAGCCATGACAAGGATGTCTGCACATGAAACAGTGATAGGACATTCCTCTTCCAGCAGGTACTTGATCTTGTCTATCACCTCAAACCCACGTAAAGAGTTCACATTTGGCCCAGCCAGTTTTTCACTTGTCATGCCCTCCACGCTGTCCAGAAGCACCGATGCATCACATCCCTATTCTTCATTTCATCAGACAAATAGACAAGAACAAAAAAAAGTAACATGGGCCATGAAGAATGAAAAGCTGAAAAGGAAGATGGTCACTACCATTACAAAACAATCGTGGAAGTGTAAGCGAAGTAGAGAGGCTGCGAAACGAGGGTCTTTCAAAAGTGCCACCTCCACGTTGTGTCTCACGATGTCTTCAGCTAAGGGACACTTCTCCTTGTAGTAGTCATGAACAAGAAGTTCCACGCCACTTAGAGTTGTAGCATTGAAGAAAATACCAATCAGGAAGAGTGTGAGCCTCATACTCTCCATCGAAGGAAATGATGGAAAATGGGAATGAATGGTGGAGCAGTATTAGGCTTCTGCTCTATTCTATGTGCCTAAACTGAAGCCTCTGATGATGTTTTCTTGTACCGTTTGTTAGTGTGTTTTTTTCTACATTTTCAAACCAAACCTTAGGGAGGAGAATTTTCCCAGGTGTTTTGGTTCCACCAAGAGTTGATACAACCATCTTGACTTTCTGTTTTTTTGCTTTTTAACTCTGTTTTGTTCTGTAAACACTGTAGCTGGGTGGCATAACGTGCTTTCCTGAGGGAATTATCCACCCTAAGGTTGGTTTGAAAATTACAAAAAAACACTGACGAAATTATATATTATGTGTTTTGATGTTATTTTTCCATAAAGCAATTCAAATTGTTTGTTTATTGTATTATTTAGTGCTACAAGTTTATGCTGGGTGTATGAGTTTTCTTGGTTCTACAGAGTCAATACTCATAATCTGTTAAGAAATGTTGGAGTTTTCTTTTATATGATTAAATTTGACTTATAAGTTTATTTGGTGATACTATAGTAATCTATTCTAGCTACACAAAGTGAATATATTTAAAAACATAAGTTTAATATAAAGAAAGAAAAAAAACAATTACAGAGTGTTAATTGAGATTTTAAATGACTTTTATGTAAAAAATGTTATGCATATTTTATAATATAAGAATGTGATTATTTTTTCACAAATTACATTTTATAAAACTTAATTTATATATTATTGTACTGGACCAGAGCACTCGGAGGTCGGACCTCAGCACTTGCCATAGGCGGGTCAACTTAGCTCTTGGGCCTGGTTGTAGGGTCATGTGGTTGGGTCTCTCATGCTGGTACATGAGTACTAAGAGAGTGTATTTTCTGTTGAGTATGCTTTCAGTTGAGATAGGTACTTCAAAAGGGAATAGCAAATTCCAACATAGATAGACAAAACCAGGGTTTGTCTTTAGACTCCGGCAAAAACAATTAGGTAATTAAATTATGTTCACATAAATATCTAATAAGAATTTTCTACTATCTTAATATATTTCAACTCTTTAATTCTTTTACTCCTTTCTTTATTTAGCAATTAAAAAAAGTCATTTGATGATTTTATTGGCAATATTAACTAATAGCTGTATAAATGTGATTAAAAAATTTCATTACTTCATGTTTCAACACTCTAATCTTTCCACCTCTTCCTTTAGTAAATATGAATACTCGTTTAATGTATAGTGAGAATTCTTTTAATTTTAAACTAAATAATATAAATAATTGGTAAATATTTTTCTATATTTTTTTTTCTTATTTGTCATTTTTCATCAAATTCTTAACTAGTTGACTACAGGCGACTTTAGACCATATTCGTGAAAATCTATCATGTCAGTGTAATTAAAGAAAATGTTCAAAAAACTAGTAATTCAAATATCAATATAATGTATAAGAGACAGATTCAAAAAAACTTTCTTTCTATTTATTCCACAATCATATATAACAATAACAATAAATCAAATTGAGGGTAAAAAGTAATAACCGAGAACTATATATGAAAATTTTTCACATAAATTTTTTCATGACAGTTATATTTATACATGCAAATAAAAGATCACATAATATCATTAAATGTCCAGTAATTAATCTATTGAAATCTGAATGATATTGAATATCTGATTATTCTTTTTAGTCTGTTAAATTTTCAATTGAATACCACTAGACTTTGTTAAATCTTGATAATGTTAAATGAATATAAAAATAATAATCTTTGATAATTTTGTTTCAATAAAAAAATAATCATTAAGATCTTGATTGAATATAGTGTAGTAAATGTTCTGAAATGTGAATTGGAATTAAAAGTAACATTTAAACTTATGGAACAGTTTGAAATTGACTCTCTCAGAATTAAAAGCATAAGAGGATTTTAAGAGACAACTTTTGTGATTAACAAGAACCTAATTTGCAACATCACACCAAAACCATCCAAGGCTATTTCCTGTTAATGCTTGAAGTTCAATGCTGAAATCAATAGTAGTTTATACAGAACTTGTGCACTGTTAAAAAATCACTCACCCCCCATGTTTATTGTCCAAAAATATAAAATAAATGGCACACAAAACTGATGAGGCCAAAATCAAATAATGACTTTTTACTATGGATGAAAAAAAGGTCCCAAAATCATCCTTTTGTATGAGTATATACACTTTACTGTTATAACTATCTCAGTGGCTTCCTATGCAACTTAGAATGGCAAAATGATTGATTTCACTGTTAATCTCAATGGATGCTTCTTTCTGAGCTAACTTGAGAAGAGTGCTCCTAACACCCTGCAGGAGAATAAATCCATGTTAACACATACTTGCAAGCTAAATCATGATACAAACACAAACTCCAACACCCTCATGGCACCAAGCAAACCCCAACATTTGTTTTGAACTGACTGAGTTATGTTCAACCAAATCTTTGAAAATGCACAATCATGCAGAAGTCGTTTTCTGTATAATCTATCCAAAAGCATATCCTAAGCAGCAAATTGAACTGTTGCAAGGAAAATATGTAAAAGACTATATTTACCAGTATATATTGTATTTCAATTGAATGAATTTCTAATATGATTATATTTCTCCATCTTCATCAAGGAAGATCCCTGGGTGAACTGCTGCACTAGTGAAATTTAGAGCTCTTTTTAGCTTGCGATGGTCAAATACTTCAACTTCAACCAAGAAGGCTGAACTAACTGGTCTGTGATCTGAGAGCTTAATTTCTGCACGTCCATATTGTAGTTGTTTTATTCCTTTTCCTAGCCACAATATACGATCACACCTGCATAATCTTGCCCCAGATTAAAATATTGCCACCTACTTTGCCTATTCAATAGTTTTTATAATATGTAGCAACAAAATATTCTTACCATGCTGGAGATCTTCTTTTTTCCCCTTCTTTTGGGTTCTGACCCACATATCTATCAGAGTTAATTTCATACTTGTAAGTGGGTGGGAAGTTTATCAACCCCTCTTTCCATCCATCAAACACATGCCCAATACGCAATTCTTTGCTTAGCTACAAAATTAGGTGAACCAATTATTATTTATCTAGGATAAATTGTATCCATCATCACAAAGAATATAATATCAAAAACATTGTGTAATATATCTCAAGTAGTAACACAATGGACCCAAAAAAGAAGCCAAATACAATCTTCTTGCAGAATCTAGAGAAATACTACCTAAAAACTGAAAACTAGGCATATTTTGCAGGCACAAGTCTCACCTGGTCATAATTCATCAACTCATTCCACTTCTTTAGAGCCACCAATTTTCTAACATTGGCATCCAACATATTGATACGATAATTCAAATCCCCGAACCAGAAAATCTGGCTGTTAGCAACCAACAGCAATCGATGAACATTGTATCTCCAAGGAAAAGTTTGCTAAAATTGTGAAGAAGGAAAAAGTTTCATGGTGACATAGTAAAGCTTACTCATGAGATGGGATTGTTTGCGGTTGATCTGCATCAAAGGCAGGTGAGAAGCAAGTGCGTCTGAGAATTTCATGAACATCAGAGTTTCGCCTATGTTCAGCCCCTTCCTTCTGACCAGAAGTCAAATGGGAACAAACAAAGCACAGACGTGACTGGAAGAGAGACATACTAATCGAAACTGACCCCTGCATCAGTGAGAATGTTTCATCACATTCACTCATGTCAAAAGGTGTAGGTACAATATAATCACTGATGGTTAGTGATCATAAAAATAAAACTTATTTCTCTAGTGTTTATGAAGCCTTGGTAAGTAACACTTAAAATGCAATTCTTCATGGCCAGGAATGCTTTGAAATATGTCTGCCATAATGATGTCTTACCTTGTTTCCCATGTAGCCCATAAGACCAATTCCAACCGGGGAAACTTTCAAATTATTAACGTGCCTTCTCAACCTCCTCTGAACCCAAACAGATACATATATCCCTACCATTTGCTTGCTCACAATCCGAACATACATTGGACTTCCACAAGATTTCATCGCCCCCAGTTCATTATCATCTTCGGTGTTCACCATTTCAATGAAAGTATCACCATCCTCAGCTGATAAAAATTCAGAGACAGAATCAACTACTTCAGGTATCACTTGCTCTTCTTCCCACAACAAGTCCAAGTTTCCAGAACTGTGGTGTGAGCGTTTCATTCCAACACTATATATCAGAGTACTTTCAGTCCTGTTAAAGCCAATTCTAGCTGAACTGCTCAGTACTCTCCGCAACTTTGAATTGGAATCAACAATTTGAGGGATTGCATCTAATGAGCGTTCAGGCCAGTCAATATCAATGCCATATATTCTCCTCAACTGCAAGTTATTCTGTATATCAATTATGCTCTTCACTTCCTGCTGTTTCACCTCGTTATTGTGTACCGTTCCTACAAATTCCTCAATCATCATATCTATTGGAATTGGATTATCAACGTCCATAGTGTCTGCTAGGAGATCAGCTGCAGAAGAAGTTCTTAACACTGGAGAAGGAGGGGCACTGTAGCTTTTGTGTTTACTGTCAGGCTCAGAAGATTTGTTTAGAGATCTCCTAATGATTGCCTCCCATTTTTGGATGGGTGTATTGTCTTCTGCTCCTAGCACATTTCCTGCATTCAGTGGAACTACCTCCTGAAAACTGTGAAAGGCAGCAAATACTTCAGTTATCAGAAAACCATGCAATAGATGATATATACTACAACAATCACCAGAGGCGGGCACTAAAACTCTTGTTCTACCAAGTGAGATCGGTACATGGATCATATGATACCATTCGGCATGGTTAAAAAACAAAGTTTCAAGAATAAGAATAGTACATCTTAAACAAAAATTGTTCTTGTGTCAGAAATCAGAAGTAAAAAAAGATCACACAAATGTCATGGAAGTACAAACAAGAGAAGGTGCATGATTAAATTAAAAGATGTTTACTGCAAATTTGGTAACTTCAGAAACTCAGATTACTCACCCAAGAATGTAAATATCAGCTGGGTCTTCAGTGCAAAGCCAGTCATCAATTTCAAGATCCTCATAAGGATGTCTTCCAGCAACATTCCATGTGCCAATTGTTACCCTGAAGAATAACCAAATTTAAGATGCATGTCACTGATATGTTCAATTTAATATAAGTCTAAATGCCATGCTGCATAACCAGGTTAGCTGCACACCTCACTTCCTTTGTGTTTATGTACTGAGCACGCAGAGTTTCAGATTTTCCTCTTCTGTGTCTTGCCTTCTGGCCCTTACAAGATGCATCTGAATTACATGATATCAAATCACGGTTAATGGTGTCAGGTGATAATAACAATCGTTTGAATTCATAAAACAAGATGATTGACTTAAAATTGTCTTTAAAGTTATGTGTAGCATTGACTAAATTTGACTCCAGTTACAAGCAAAGTTATGAAAGCCAAGACAAGATGTTTCTTAAGATTCTTAATTTCACAATAAGCTACAGTTACAAATTTCTATGAAGCGTGGCAAAAGGTCTAAAAGAGAAAAGAAAATGTCAAACAATTTTAAAACCACAGTTAATGAAATCATTCTTCTTTTTCCATTTATCTTCAAAAGAGAACCAGATTGCTGAAAAGGAACGGAGACTTGCCTGATCTTTGACTTGAGAATTTGGATGGAACCCCTTGTGTTCTAAGGGGGGGTTTATCTTCACGCATTCTTGAGACTCTAGGAGAGCAAGCTGGATGAAAATTGAAAGAAGCAAATGGGAAAACTTGAAAACTATCAAACTAAACAGAAAAAAGAATAAGGTAAAATTCAAAGCATACCATCATCTTCACTCTCAGTTTCAGTGTCCACTTCATCTTCACTAAAGTCATTCACCTTGGGCTTGATGTTTAACCATTTCTTCATCACAATGGAAGGCCAGAAAGCCTGCAATAAAATGAAATGAGGAATTCTGCAAGTACCAAAAAACAAGTTCCATAGCATGGTAATGTTAAGCCTTACCTCAGAGCGTTTTCCTCTCCTTGCCTTCATTGTTTGAGGTCAAAAGACCACAACAGAACCCCGAAAGACACTAGCGTGTTATGCTGGACTTTAGAAGCACAAGCTCTTAAATACGGAATCAGTCAGTGACATTAATTTGGCCCCTATTGGCAGTTAATATTTAAATATGAGGCCATGGTAAGAATACGAAAAAAGGGGATTAAGTGAATGCGAATGAGGAGGAAGATCCGTATTGGAACCAAACAGAAAAGGACAGAAAATGTGTGAGTATCTCAGCAACTCATCCACAACCGCAACTTGCAGAAGGAAAATTATGCTGCTGGTCCTCACACCACGTCGCAATTTTCTGAAAATAATTAAAAGCATAAAACACAACACCCTTGGTTGAAATCTCGTTACAAACCCAAAAGGCAAGTCCAATAAAACCATGTCATTTTCAGCAGACACACACTTACGTTGCAATTTACCAAAATGTAAATGACGAGAGGGCATCATCAAACATAGGACACTAGTGTTACATCTTAACTAACACAAAATTTTCACTTTCAATTCAACCAACCAACAAAGTAAATAATTGATAGCAAAAACTACAAAAATTTGAATAACAATACAAATCATTTACCATGCCCCAAATGCAGAAGCTAATAAATACACATTAGTTTAGCATGAAAGATTGCAATTATGAAAAGAAGGATGGATAAAAATAAAGCATAGAATCATAGCCAAGATGTGGCAGTGGCCCACATGATGAGAAGGTGTCAGTAACAAGGAACAACCTTATCATTAAACAAAACAAAAATTGACACTTACATTAAATGGATGATGCTTAGTTCAAATGGACAACTAAAGTAAACTAAGATTTCATCATGTCTGTCTGGGACAGCTGTAGACCCATTGGTTAGCTGATCCACCTTATATGCTTATTTATGTTCTCTCCATCTCTCTCATCACGTACTGATTTAGAAGCTGACAAACTCTGAAATTAATAAGAAAAGAACGAAGAAGAAGAAGAAGAAGAAATGGTCCCACAGAGAGAAGGAAATGCGAGGATGAGGAAGAGAGAGGCCCAGTACCCTAGCACTATGTGTGAAGATAACAATTTCAGAGTTTTCAAGTGTTGAAATGAAGAATCAAACGCGTTGGGGGAACGTACAAAACAGAAAATAGTAAAACTTCTCATAACTCATGCCTTTGACTATGGTTTACTTAACACAAAATAATATTAAAAACTTTTTTGAGTGATGGGAAAAGTACAACCAACCAGGCGCAAGTGGGAATGTGGCATAGAGCAAGAAAGAGGAAGAAAAATTTCCTTTTTATTCATGCCCACATGGAAACTTCAACAGTACTTCATCACAATTCAGATTTGAAGGGTGTTAGGGACACCTTCCAGAAGAATTTGAAATTAAAAAGCTGATCTTGAAAATTTCGAGTTATATACTATAGTTTACATAAAATTATATTAACGACAGTGACTTCACAACAACTAAAAAAATGGTGTGAGAAAAGATTATTCAGCAAAAATGTGTAGCATGCACATAAAACCTAATGATAAAGAAGTTTGAAATGTAAAATTATAACAAAACAATATTGAAAGTGTAATGGTATAGACCGATGGTCACTACTATCATTCGGTTTCCGTAACCGAGCTAACCGAAACTTCATGGATGGTCAGACCGACCGACACACTTAACTATTAAAGCTCAAATCAAGGTTAGTGAAGTTAAATTACCATTAAGAATTAGGTAATGCAATCATAAGTGTGATCCATTCCACTAATCAGACTCAATAAGGTAAGTCCATTAAAATAATATAAATAACGCACATTCCAAGAAGAAAGGTACGTCATTACTATTGTACACATCCGAGTGCCGAATATCCTCTTTACTGACTTGAGGAATGCCTTCTGCAGGTACCTCTCCCATTTGACATTCACCCGATATTGAGAGACTGAGAGTCGAAGGAGTAGCGTGAAGGCCACGAGTATCACAGTGAAGCTTTAACAACCTGTCTGAAAAAAGAAAAAGACGAAACCTTAAATAGTTCTCTAAACTTCATATTCCTAGCAGGAATATAAAGGATTCACCCAACATTAATGTATGTTTAACTACACAACCAGACACGAATAATCTTTTATAGCCATTGAAGATTGAACCTAAATTGAATTAAATACAACAACTCATAACTAATCAAATCCCATTAGCGTTGATAATTTAATATTGATGACTTTAAGGCAAGTAGTTAGTTTACTATGCTATGATTAACATCAATCACCGTCACCTTTACGCGCTCTTCTTCTTCCTCTATCACAGATTGCCAATTGTTTAAGTAATGTCTCTCAGAATGGAACACCATTCTAACCTTATCAAGAAGGAATTCTAATTTACTTTTATATTTTCATAATATTAGTTCTATATTTAAAATTCAATTTCGTAATATTTTTATTCATATGTGATCATTTTAATTTAAAATATATGAGAGAACTAGTTGTGTGATGAAAGCAAGATAGTGTGAAAAGAAGGAAAATGTTGAGAGTGTTACAGTTAATATGAGGCTGCAATTTGCAATGTGGACACAAAATAAATACAATTGTATGAGCATAAACATGAACATTCTTGGACTACATGAACTTGTCGGCAACTTGTACATATGTTTCTCTTTTTCATCATATAATATTATTATGAAGCAAATTTAAGTATTTTTAAAAAAATTATAGACAAACATATAAAAAATATAAATATATATACCTATTAAAAAAAACTTCGTTTTCTAAAAAGAAACACAAATAAAACAGTTTTAGATTCAGTGTCATCATAGCTTATAAAGTTATTTAGGTTGAATTAAGATTTTATAGAAAAAATAGTATTTGTTTGATGATAGAATTGGATAAGAAATTAAAGTTTTAAATAGAATTGGATCTTAAAAATTGTAATTGTATATGTATGATTTTTTTTTTTTTGGAATGAGACTGTAAGATACTCTATGATTTGTTTATTTAGAATTTTAAGACGACTAAAATTGATATTTCCCTATTTTTTAATCTGAATTTTCTGAAATATTATAATTAATTTTATTTTTAGTATGATTAAATTTTAAAATAATTAAATTAATCAATTGATTGTCTGAAAAAGTAGATCTAGTATTTATATAAATTGACACCTTAATCGGGGTTTAAAGATGCAAAACGTGGATTTTTTTCGTAAATCTTTAGGATTATGACTTTCACTAGACAAAATATCACGTTGTCTCTTTCACTTCCTCTTTTTGATATTGGCCAAACAAAAAATATTAAAATAATTGACTTTTTTTTTTATCAAAATCATTTCGAATTAGTATTACTTTCATATTTAAATATTATATTTGTTGAAAAAAAAGTAATATCTCATTAAATTTTCACTTTCTTTTAATTGAACAAATTTTGATATCCCTTCTCACGCTAAATAAGTATAAATTTAGTAAGACAATTCCTTTATAGTTGAAGAAATTTATAAAAATGATGTAGAATATAATGTATCCACGTGATTAAAAATTTAAGGTAATATTTTTGCTGATATATGTTTTTTTTTAAAGTATCCATGAATTGGATGATTTTGTACAAAGAAAAAAAAATAAAGAATGATGCAACAATAATACAACAAGTTATAAATTAGTTGTTGTCAATACTTTAAATTTGTTTTTTTAAGATTTAGTGTTGCAAAATTATTTTGAATTTTTTTCACGTGATGAACATCTTACCAACATATATAGTTAAATCTATTTCATTTGGTATTTTTTTTTAGAAGAAATCAATTTTGTCTCTAAGTTTTTTGGGCTGAAAAGATGGAAAATGAGAAACCATTGGGTGAAACTTCCAAGAAACCGAAATGTCCTCCTAAAACTGAAATAATAATTATCAAATTATACGTTGTATGCAATATTGTAATTAATTTTGGAGAGAGACTCCTTACACTCGTATATATTTCCCTATACATGAGATGTAAATATACATCTAAAAAAATTAAAAAAATCTTCTTCTTACATACCATTTTCTTATAACGAAAGGTGATAAGATGACCTCCAAAACAGATCAATCAAAGAAAAATTAATAGTAGTGACGTACATCAATCGTAGTATTTTATTATCATTGTTGAATGTAAACTAGTCCATTTGATTGAATATTGTTAGAATTCAATCCTTCCTTTTTGAAATTTATGCATTAGAAAATGTTTTTTTTATTTATATCTTTGTTTCTTTTCTTCATTTTTTTTTAAATTTCCAATATAGTTGCTCAGATTAATCTCAAGAGTTTCTTTGTGTTTTTGTTTTTTTTTAAAAAAAAATAGTATAAAAGTATTAATTTCATATTTTTTTAAAATCTGTCAATTTGGTAAATTCTGTGTAAAATTACACTGTTCTAATTATATTTTTTAATCAGAAACGTGAAATTTAAAAACATCATCCACATCAAATAAAAGTTAGGATTATTCTTTATTTATAAAATAATTTATGAGAAAGGTTTGTCTGGTGAGAATAGCACATGCATGCGTGGTAATATGCCATTGCTACAGAATGAGATCTTCATCACATTCTCAACACTCTTCTTTTTGCTTTCTGTCTTCTAACCTTCACATCGATCCATTTTCTCTTTCTCTTTCAAAATACTTTTCCTTTCTTTTTCCAATTCTCAACATTTTAATAATATTTTTTTAAACTATATTTCATGTTTAGACTTATTATTTTAAAATAATTCACAACCCTCTTAGCTATTATTTTATATTTATTAATTTAAAATTTAATTTTATAAAAGGTTTTTAGTTTATTAAGTCATAACTCATTAGATTTTGCCTGACTAATTTTAGTTTGCACTAATTTTATCAGTTAATTTTGCTAAATAGCCACTTTTGTTAAGAATAAATTCGAGGTATTTTTTATTTCCTGAATAAAGGAATGTCTGGTTTTCTTTTTCAAAAGAGTGGTTCAAATATGTGTAAGTTTGTCAAAATCAATAACATGATTGGATCTTAACCACACAACTGGAATAAAATATCTAACAATGATAATATTCCAAAATGTTTGCAAAATATAATTTTATCTTATTTTGTTTTCGTGTAAGTGTATATAATTTGATTTCGTTATCGATAAGATATATGATAGTTTTTTTTTTTTCATTTTTTAATCCAACTTGTGGATTAACTTATATATTTTTTTTTCATATCTTCTAATTGATTAATTATCTTGCCTTTAGAAAGAAAATAAACAAGTTGAGTAATGATGAGATTTTAAAGTGAAAAAGAAACAAATTAATCAGATTAATCTTTTATTAGATTTGTTTAATACATAAATTACAATATCATGAATTAAACAAGTTTAAGTAAAGCTTCGTTAAAATATATCTAAATTTTTAAATCAATTTGCAATTACACATATATGTATTCAAGAGAAGAAAGTGGACTTAATGTATAATACACACTTTTCTATATATTTTTTGTTTAAAATATATTTTTCAATTAAAATATTGTTTCATATATATATATATATATATATATACTTTTTAAACTGGATCTTCTTTCTATTTTAAATCTAGAAAAACCTAATTTAAAATTTTATATGTTAATTCTACAATTTTCTTTTTCTTTCCACTCAATATAATAAGAAATAGTCTAACCCTAGTACTTTCATTTTAACAAGTGTTAGTAAGTTAGTAACACACTCTTTCTAATAATCTTTTTAATGGCTAACATATGTGTTAAAAGTTATAAAATTTGTGAAAACCCACAAAATTTCAACTAAAATAAAAGCATATTAAAAAGGAAAAATTCCTTTTTGACACCACTTTTAAAAAAATACATCTATTTCAAAACTTTTTATAAAACAAAATATTATATTATAATAAAATAATATTCTTTAGATGTTAAATAAATGTAAATGGTCTCAAATTTATCACTACCCTATTAAAAATGTTAGGTTAGAAATATTTGTAACACTTTTCATCTTTTGATATTGTATACCATTAGTGTTGCTACATTCAAATATGTTAGAAAATGAAGGCAATGAATTGAGTGAATAAATTTCCTTTTAAGAGAACACATTATTTAGTGGGTTATGATAAGCAACATGGCATTGTCATGTATAAGGACTTGTCAAAGATCTTCATTCACAAAAACTTCTTTTTTCTTCTTTCCATTTTAAAATATCAATCTATTAAGTGATTGTAATTTGCTACAATAGTGCTGGCCTCCATTAGCAGCATATAGAACAAAGAGGAAACAAACAAATTCAATTCAACTCTGAATGTGAATATATTCATAACCGACCAAGGCTAATCAAAGCCCCTTCAATACTATACTATTAAACCATGACTAAACACAATAACAAATCAAACACAATTTAATCAGGAATCAAAATCTTTGCCACCCAATTCAACCTTATCAATATAATAAACACTTAAATATATCTTTAATCCTTGTATTATTAAGTAAAATTGGTTTTGTTCTCTAGTCTAAACTTTAGATCTCTTATATGTTTGTCTTAAGAAAATTACTGAAATAAACTTTTATCAGTATTTTTACGAATCAAATGAATTTTTTAGTTTTTAGTTTTTTTTTACGTAATAAATGAATTTTTAAATTATTAGTTTTTTTTACGTGGTTGTTCTAATATGGACTAAGATGTTAAAATATTTTATGTTGGCTCATCGTTGACCTAAATGTTATATATCATACTATACACTACAAGAAAATCATGAAATATAAACCAATTTTAGAAACAAAAAATAATTAGTTGCTATAGTGACTAAATTAGAGACTAAAAATAGTTTAGTTTCTAAATTAATTTCTATTATTGTTAAATGGTTTCTAAATTGGTATCTAATTAGCTCCCAGGTTTTTGTTACCAAATTTAGAATCTAAATAATTGGTAGTTAAAACCTTGGTAATGGTAGCTAATTAGATACAAATTTAGAAACATTTATCAATAATAGAAACTAATTTAGAAACCAAATTATTTTTTAGTTTCTAAAATGGTCTCTAATTTAGTCACTATAACAACTAATTATATTTTGTCTCTAAAATTAGTTTCTATTTTATGATTTTCTTGTAGTGATAATTTACACTGAAAATTTATTTGTTAAACAAACACCGATAAAAACATATTCTAATAATTTTCTTACTATAAATAGGTAGAAAATCTAAAATTTGGATTAAGAAAAAAATCAATTTCACATTAAATATAGGAATGAAAAACATAATAACCCTATAATAAATCATCCTTAACTATAGTATTAAACTTGAATGATGAAGAGTTATTTGTCTTTAACTTAAGGTTTGGATTGTAGCTAGCAACATAGACATAAAGAATATTGGAAGTGTTATTGAGGGAAGTGATGAACACTAATAAAAAGGTAATGAAATAGGGAAGTCAACATCTTCACCGTTAGAGGGCTAATGAAAATGGAGCACATGTCCTCTTCTTACATGCAAGAATCCAATAACAACATTAAAGAAGCATAGAGAGAAAATGGGTAGACCAAACACTAAATTTATATATTATTTTGCTACCATGTGATTGGTAGCTTCAGTTACGTGACTGAATTTACATTTGATGCACAATAATAAATATTGTATTGTTCATGGCAGGGAGATATTATGCATGTTTAGTGCAAAATTTTAGTTTAAAAAAGTGATAGCGTAAACATTAGCATCACTGATTGATAATAATATAGAAAGAGCAATTGTCTCTTTTCTGCATTTTTTTTCTCTGTTTTGTGCATAACACGCAGGCCACAGGAGAAGATAACGTTCCAGAGTCTTCTCAAACATATTTAATTAACTCATATTCAAAACATTGATTTGGTTCTCCTTCAAAATATGGGGAGAGGTTTGCACCCACTTCCGATAAATGCCAATAGAGAATGACCTAATAAGATCAATAAATACTTGCTAGGATAGACTCGAAATGACTTTGATACCAGATTACAAAATGAACTTTAAATCTAACTCAATCCCATAAAACCGGCTCATGGAGGTGAGGTTTGCACCCATTTATATACCATGAATTATTCTCATATCTAATCGATATGGGATCTCCAACACTCTGAAAATAATTTAGTGAGACAAGATAACACAATCCATGTCTATACTTTATTATTTAGGTTTTTTTAACATCGAAATTGATGAAACTTTTAAAAATATTAAAATTGATAAATTTTTAAAAATTATTAAAATAAATAAGTCATATTAAGTTAATACAATTTTATTATAAAAGATTTGTGTTAAAGTGATAATAGCGTATTTAAACTATGACTTTAATATAATTTAACTAAAATTATTTCAAGATAGTACGATTTATTTATTTTAATAATTAAGAGATAAAATTATACTAAATTAATAAAAATTCTTTACTACTCCTATCAAGGAAATTAATTCATTAGGAAAAAAATTTATTTTCCTAAAATTTGAAAATGTAAATTTTATTTTTGGTTTATATTTTGAAGTAGAATACTTTCAGAAATGTTTCTTGAGAATATTTGTTGACAATTTTTCGTAAAAGCATCCAAAAAGACTACAAATTTAAATTTTTCATAATACTAAGTTAGTAAATCATAAGTATGATAATAAATTAAAGACTTTAGTAAAAGTAACATTATCTTTGATTTATAGAAAACTTCATAAATATTTCTTAAAGTATTTTAAATAAAACTAAAGTCGGTCCAAAAGTATCTAAGTTTCCAGAATTATAATTTCCGTATAAAATGTTATTTCCTCCTGCATGCCAAAAATGTCAACTAACGCCCTTTTTTTCATTCCGAAAAGATTGACTCTAACGCACTTTTAGGATACGAATTGTCATTTTCGAAATGAAAAAATGGCGAAATTACTTCATGCACCCAAACAACCAATTTTCACGTAAAATGATAAAAATATCCTTTAAGTAAAAAGAGATTTAATTTTTTTTTTCTGAAATACATTTTTAGATTTAAATTTTCAGAACATTGTTTTTTAATTTTAAAAAATTTATCCAAACATATTTCCAAATTTTGTTTCCTTGAAATTTTTTTTCAGAACATATTGTTCATTCCGGAATTGCTTATTTCGAAATAAGATTTTTAATTTTTAAATTCTATGTCCATCCGAATTTGATTTTCTTGAATGTATTATTTGAATTATAATTTTTCAATTCGAGAATGAAGGTAAGTTTAGAAATTTCAAAAGGGTATCGGATGTTGGTCACAATTTGTATTTCCAAACACATTTTCAGATTTTGTTTTCTTGGAATTTTTTTATAAGATTTTGATTTTCGACATTTCCATCGGAATTTGATTTTCTTAGAATGTATTATTCGAAATCTAGAATAAAGAGTAATTTTAGAAATTTCAAAAGAATTTGCCATGAAAAAGGAGTGTTAGTTCAAGTTTTTGAGGTGCAGCAAAAAATGTTCTTGTGCCTTGGATAAAATTTTGGGCTCCAGAAGTTTCCCTAGTTTCCATCAGTCGATCATATTGCACTGTAATGCAGTTCAAGGTAAGTTTATAAACAGAAAAATGCCGTGGTTTAATTAACTCCAAATTGAACTGTTTTAAAGCAGAAAATCCACACACAACAAACAAACAATTGGAATCATTTTTAAAGGTTTTATTTACAGCAACGCCACTGTAAATTTTGACGTCTCAGCACAAATATTACACACAAATATGAAGATGATGTTGGCCATGTCATGGAGTAATCCAGTGCAACTTGAGTTGTGAACACAAATGCAGCAAAAGAGATCACATTATAGTGCAACGGCTCTTTTCTTCAGTTGACTGTGAGTTTACTTGCTGGAACCTGCTCGACTCAGATGGGTTGTATGTGAATTCCGAAGTATCAAGTCCATACTGAATAACGACAGTACTAGTGTTAGATAGTAAAACCACATACATCACCATAATCATCTAACATATCTAATAAACAAGAAGAAACTATATTACGAAGTGGACTTTAAGCTTAACTCAACCCCATAAAACCGGCTCATGAAGTGAGCTTGCACTCACTTATATACTATAAAAGACTCTGATCTCTAGTCGATGTGAAATCTCCAACAAACTATCATATATATATATAGTCAAATTCAGAGAAAAAGATTTCACCTTCTCCCTCATCCGTGCACTCCATGCATCATTTCTGCTTGGACGCTGGTCAATAGTCCCAGCAACCGGTAACCCTGTTACTGGGGCTGCAGCTGGTCTGTTGAGCAATGGTTGCTGCCTTGGATTAATGAACTCCTCATCACTATCATAATCTGCTGGCTTGTTTACAGCCCTAACAATAAGGGCTAACAAGAAAAGTAGGGCCTGCAGTTTCATACATATTCCTTTAGATAATATATGAAAAAAATCCTACCCAATTTTATGACCCACAAACATAACAATGGATGCATTGCCCCACACACATGTATAAAGCTTTCATTACTATGGACCCCTCCATTTCCTTCTAGTGGTATGTAAATGGGGATTCGATGAGATATTCAATCAGGTACTCAAGTACATTTGAAAAGTTGAACTAATATTATACTAATTATATATACGGCTTCTCACAGGCACAACTGTTTAAAAATTCCTTAACAGATAACTAGGAAGCCTCAAAGGAATAAGAAGGAGGCTTCAGTTAATTTAGAGTCAACTCTGGATCAGGAATATTCGCAATATCTAATAGGGTTGTTGTTGGGCTTTTTATTATTATTTTTAAGTTTGTGTAATTAGGCCTTTACATGAGTTACATATTGTTAGCTGACTTATAAGATAGTTTGTTGAACCATAGACTAATTAGTTAGATGTACCTAGTAGTCTTAAGTTCATAATATAAGTTGTCAATTGTTGACTTGTGTAAGAAGTTTTAACTCATTGTGAACAAGTTATACAATTGTGAGAAAAATTCTCTATGTTTTTAAGAACAACCCTTGATTCTTATCTTTGAATTTTCTAGTACCAAGTGATGAGTTTTCCTCAACTTATCAATCACTACGGGTAATAGCATTGATCTCCATTTCTAGATTTCATTCCATTTTTTACCTTTTCTTTTTCTACAGTTTTCTTGAAATTTCATCATAAAAAAACAAAAATAACGTGAGATGCTGAATTTGATTCATCAAACGGAGTTTACACGATGGATCAAATACAACATCTCACATTCAGCCTCCTCGTCAAGAGTTAAATTATTCTCCATCGGTTATGAGCCCAATCTAAATAAAATCTTATAAAAAATGGATAGCTTGCATGCAATCCGAGAAACTATTATCTGCTGCCAATGGGTACAGGCACAAAGACAAAAGAGTGCAAAACAATACGGCATTCTTTCAAATGCCAATCATTCATACAACTTCTTGCTTACCTCAAAGACAACAATTCCAAGAGCAACCCATCTCACAATATTCCAATTCTCACTCAGAAATTCATATATCGCATCAAAATCTCCAGTTTTGTCTGTTGGGATTTCCTGAATGAAATATAATTATAAATGACAAATTCAACTTTAATATCTGTCACAAATTACCAGACTATTTACTTACTTCTTTCCAGTTTTTGTCGAAGAATATAAAGGCTGCACATCCCAGCTCTATCAAGATCAGTAATACCACCAGAATTGAATACTGTGTTGACTTAAGAAAATCAATAACGGATCTTGGATAAGTACAGATCAATGCATGTAATTGTACATATATAACGGGAGAGAAGAGCAGAAACTTAATCTAGTGTTTCCTTTGTATGAGTGGAAATTTATGAGATCATGAAATAATTTAATACTATATAGCATGAGACACTCTAATAGGATACACAGCTCAGGCAGCATCCATTTCGTGTTGCAGCTCCAATACAACCAAAACAAGAAATAAGAAAGAGAACTACTCCAATACCAATAAATACAAAAATAAACCTGCCAAACATGAAATAAAGAATTAGAGTGAGATCAGTCTTTGTCAACTTCAAAAGTAATTATGTGTTGTGTGTGTGTACTAACTGTACTATAAACTAAAATGGAACAGTTTGGTATATAAATGTAAAATATCAGTCGTGACTCAGGAATGAACAAAAGGTAAAGCATTGAGATCATAAAGCTCCATCAACATACAAAGGGAAATACTACATGTGGTATTCAATTGTTGATTTTCTTTTTCTCGAACAAAAACAATTAGTCAGTAAAAAACACTACACCTGAAAAAATAAAAGTTAATTCAAATTCACATTTTGAGGGTCATTCTGGAAAGTGCACAAAGTAGGTTGATCAAGTTTAATTTTTAATCACTAGCAAGAATAATCAACGGTGGACCAATCAGACCAACAAATGAAGATGCTTAGCCTTAAATTTTACCTTCTTAAATTATAATTAGTTCATAATCACAACAACTCCACATTCGATTGACCAAACATTCCAAAAGTTCCACCTTGCAAATCTCACAAAACATGACCAAAATCAAACATAACAATATATATAGCAGCACAATTAAAACTGCTGATTAGTTACAAATCTATCCCATGATTCTAGCAGTTTTTCCTCTGTTAGCGGTTCCTGTTTTGTAGCCATGTAATTCCTTTATTTTCGGATTGGAAGTTTTGGATCAACTGCAATTTATTTAATTGAATTGTATGACAGTACTGCGTGTACTCCCATACAGGCCAATCATGGCAACTCTTCCAAGCACTCCAAGTTCAAGTACGTCATATTCCTTGCCTCGTCTACAAACTTGATCACACTAATTATCTCTTATGGGAAACTACGATCTTGCCTATCATCAGAGGTCACAAATTAGATGGCCATGTCTTTGGCAACAAACCTTGTCCTCCAGAGTTCTTGCCAAGAACCACACCAGGCAGCACAGTAAAAATACCAAACCCAGAGTTTGAAGAATGGGTCTCAAATCACCAATTACTTTTAGGATGGTTATACAGCACCATGAGAACTGATATAGCATCTCAGTTGATGCGAAACTCGACATTGAAAGAATTGTGGGATGCAGCCAAAGAACTTTCTGGGGCACACACAAGATCAAGGATTGTCTATTACAAAGCTGAATTACAGAAAATGAGGGAGGGAGGCATGAAGATGGAGAAATATCTGACAACTATGAAGTCTATTGCTGATAATCTCGCTGTGGCAGGAAACCTGATATCTCAATCTGAATTAACAATTCAAATTTTGAGTGGTCAGAATACACCCCAATTGTCACTCTTCTGACTGGTAAAGAGTCTGTGTCCTGGATTGAACTGCAAACTCATTTGTTAAGGTTTGAAAGCAGGTTCGAGCAGCTTAATACATATTCAACAGAGGGCGTTACTCTTAACCATACTAATGCCCGCCTTACCACTAGCAAATTTGACAACAAGCCATTTAACACAGGCAGAGGGAAAAGTTTTCAACAAAAGAGGTGCTAAGAAGCAATGGAAATAAACCTGTGTGTCAACTATGCGATAAAGGAGGTCACACCGCTTCAATCTGCTGGAACAAATTTGATCGTACTTTCATGCCAAACTCATCCAACAACCAAGCCTCAAATGCAGTAAATGGAAACTTTGGTTTGGAGATTCCACTTTTAGCACAAACCTAAAACTAGAGGCTGTACCCAAGAACATAATTAAGAGGTTGAGTCCAACTCCAGAGCGCTATCATGTTCATCGTAAAGTACTGAATGCATTTGACCCATAGTTTTTCTAGAGCAACTCAGAATTGTCTTTAACATAACTATGCATTTCATACAATACTGATTACTACATTGTTACGAGCCATTAAAGCAAATTTCCCCGAACACCCGGGAAAAAAGCTTTGTCTGCATGAATATAATAACCTACGGAAAACTAGATAACAGATAGCAAATTGATGTAGTAAAAAACCTTTAGCAAGTCAAGAATCAATATAAATCAATGGATATGCCCCAATATCAAAAGTGGCAAGAGAGCAGAACTCATACCAAGCACTGGGCAGGTTATCCAAAAAACTGTTGGATAGGGAGACAGTCATAAGCACTGGCCGGCCAAGTTGAATCAAAGCAGAATCATCACTGACAGGAGAAGTCGTCAGAGTTTCGCCATCTGAAGCTTTAGAGAATTCAACAAAAAGATAGATTCCATAGCCCACTATGGCCAGACCAGTGAGGCTCAATATGAAGTTCAAAAGCTTCAAAAGGCACTCCCAGCATCCCCTACATGCCATCCTCTACCTATAACTGTACTTCAATCCCTCCACCACAGTTCAAAAAGTAGACCAATGCCTTATATATTTTTTCAGCAGAAACAGACAGGCACTTCCCTACAGTATCAGGTAACAAAAAAATAAAAACTATCACATAAACTATAGCACCTGCAGTTCAATTACAATTTAGCTTCAACTTCTCTTGTTCACACTTTACTGTCAGAAACTAACAACAACAATGATTTTGAGCTCTGTTTGGGAAAAAAATCGAGAACGTATTTTCGGGAATTCTAATGCACGTTCCTGAATTCCAAAGCACAAAATGAAGGAAGAATTTGTTACTTTGGAGTTAAAAGTACTTCTGCAGGTCCCAAGCCGATGTTCACAACCCTCTGATCTGCAAAACACATAAAAACATTTCTCAAACGAAAAAAGAAGCGATTTCCGCAAATTATACAAATAATAAATGCAAATTTCTATCCTTAATTCTTTTTATATATAAAAAAAAAAAAGTAGTGTTGTTGTGTATACTTGAGCCCTATTCGCAGCGACGTGCAACTAAGAAAATTAACAAGAGTTTCGGCGATTGATTAACGAAAACTACACAAACGAGGAGAAGTGAAGAATGAGTCTAAGCTGCAAGAACTTACAGAATAAATTGACGATTTCGAGTTGCAAATTGTGAATGCTTCTTTCAGAAATTGAAATTAAAATGGAACTCAGAGAGAAGAAAACAGAGAAGACGACACAGAAAAAGCGACAAATCACAAATTGCCACTCTGGCATAGGGAGGATCGTCTACAGTATCCATAAAAATGTAAACGATCTCCACCTTTAATTTTACAGAAAAATAATTAATAAATAGTGGTTAAAAATTATCAACCGTTAGATTGCTTTGAACCACCAGTCTCTCTTGGTCCTTGTTTGTTACTCACATTAAAATAAGAATATAAAAACATTGTTTTCTAAAATTAATAAAACAACAAAATAATTTCTGGAACTTTCTATTATAATTGCTTTAATTAAATCTTGCCTAACTTTCAAATTTTCACAAAATATGTAAAAATATTTTCTTAACACTTTGAAGTCTATTAATTTTCACTCTGAGTGGACCTGTAACACTTACATTATCATAAATAAATGAGATTAGTATTTGATTTAGTGGATTTTAAAATAAAAAATTACATTTTAAAATTATACTCATTTTAATTATAAATTGCTTTTAATCTCTTAAAAAATTGTAAAAATATTTAAGGTATGGTTTCAACTCTTGACTTTTACTTTTCCACTGCCACTAAACCTGCAAAGCCATTTTAATTGTTAATTTATATATAAAAATACATCATACATTTTATTAATGTATTTCTTAATTGTACTTATAATTTGCTAAATGTGTGTATATGTTTAATTGAAAATTATTTAAAGTTAAGATGATAAATTCATTTATGAATTTTTTTTATGTTAATTATGTAACTTTACTCATTCAATTATATTAAATTATTTATACATCTTTCTCCATTTTAGATATAGTCTAGTTATTTATAATACACATATTTAGTTGTTTTTTACAAGGCATTGTATTCTTTTAACTAATAAACAATTTTAGATATTTAATTAATAAATTTGTATCATTATTAATGATAGCTTTCATAGAAAATTAAGTCGTTGTAATTATCTTGTAGGAATCAAATTAAAGTAAATAAGAATTTCTCTTTATTTGGTTTAAGAATGAAATAAACAAATAAATAAATAAGAATCAAATACAAAAGGAAATAAAAGAAAAATAAGAAGGAAAAATGTTTTATATGGATGAAAAGAAATGAGAAATAAAATAGTTACAAAATTTCTCTCCACTTGTTTGGATGGATAAAAAAATGAATAGAAAAGGGTAAGTAAATTATATAAAATTGTTTTTATGTTAATTGTTCCGGTTAGAGAGAAGACTTCGTTTTCTTTCCTTCTTTCAGGAGGTTGTTGAGGCTTCACTGATCCTTCTGATCTTTGCGTCACTCCTTCGATTCTCAATCTCGGGTGAATGCCAAATGGGGGAGGTACCTGCAGAAGAAACTTCGACGCTCAAGTCAGTAAAGAGGGTATTCGACACTCGGGTGTGTAATAATGATGTACCTTTCTTCTTTGGAATGTGCGTTATTTATATATTATTTTAATGGATTTACCTTATTGAACCTGATTAGTGGAATAGATCACACTTATGGTTGCATTACCTAATTCTTAATGGTAATTTAGCTTCATTGACCTTGATTTGAACGTTAGTGATTAAATGTGTCGGTCGGCCAAGCCGTCCGTGGGGATCTCAGTCATCTCGATCTCGTTTCATACCAGTTGATGAGCATATATTTATTCACACTCATTAGCCTTATTCATAGAATATTGGACTATAATAATAAATAAATTCATTGTTTTAATTAATATTCTTATGGGTTTATTTGGGCCTTAACTATTATTATTGTTAATTTTGTGTTTTTAGAGTAAATTATCCGGAGGAAGCATCTACCTTTGTGAATGGGCCAAATATGCAAAAGTCCAAGTTGCTTCTTGAA
>Ga0123342_1000946_pt1 | contig 48402 bp, 22 predicted proteins | sample Turbeawhitnodule_FD_89960 | JGI IMG/M metagenome (GOLD analysis project Ga0123342, IMG submission 89960) | Root nodule microbial communities of legume samples collected from Mexico - Turtle bean Mexico white nodule | ecosystem: Host-associated > Plants > Roots > Nodule | place: Mexico: Nepantla...
AAATTTGGTAGCAAAAACCTTGGTTGCTAATTAGATACCAATTTAGAAACTATTTAACAATAATAGAAACTAATTTAGAAACCAAATTTCTTTTTAGTTTCTAAAATGGTCTCTAATTTAGTTTCTATTGCAACTAATTATTTTGGTTTCTACAAATTGGTTTCTATTTCATGATTTTCTTGTAGTGGAATATAACTCATGATTATTGGTGATGTGAGTTTATTTAGGAGACACACTCTTGAGTTATTGGTTTCATTTGTATTAAGATTTTGATTAACAATTATGGTGATGACTCAGTGAGAATTGTTATTGGATACGAATTTAACAAAGTGGTTAAGTATGTGTGAATGTTCTCTTCAAACAGTAAAGAAAAAAGAATTATTTACACAAAGAAAAAAATGCAAGAGGAAATTAAGAACTCAAAGGAATTAAGAAAAAGAAAGAAAGACTTTGATGGTTGAAGACTTCCTTGGAGGTGGAGGATCTTACACCACTTGGAGGAAAGAAATTCCAAGATAAGTGAAGAAAAGAGTCGTCACTTGAAGCATGTAGCCAAGATAAGACTCTGAATTTTAGGCACTCAGAAAATCACTCACGTAGAGTATCTTTATTCAAAATAATGCGTGTAATACAAGAGGGGGTGACTACCTATTTACAATGTAGGAGTCACGAGATTAACAAAAGGAGGAAAATTTGACATTCAAACTAAATCTACTTAAATCCCTAAAATGGTGCCACTATTTGTGGACTAGAAGGGGTCACACTTTACACATTTAAGCATATGCTTAATATAGGAAGTATGACGACATGTGCGTCTCTAGCTAAGGTTTCTAGAAGCCTAAGCTAGGAGATTTTTCTTGGACCAATGTGAGTCCAATTTGGTACATTTAAATAATGTCTTACAGAAAGGCTAAAAGAAAGAATAGTTGATATTTTAGTCTATGCTCAGGTGCTCTTTCCTTGATGATCTTTTGAGGAATAATGGGTCGTGAGTCATTGGTTGTAGGATGTGCCTGGCCAAGCCCTGAGTTTTGTGTATGGTATGCCATATTGAATTTACTTTGTCATGTGAGTGAACTATTTTTTTTTATGTAGCTTAGTTGTGGTGACAACTTAGTGAAGGTAATATGACAAGTGCACATTTGTAAGTTTAATTTAATACACGAGTCTTCCAAAAGTAGAGTCAAATACATATGATGTTGATGTCTTTGAGTTATGTCATGAGAGGTTCTAATAAATGTTAATATTTGAATTGAAATTGTATCCATTAGGATATAAAGATTATGTATGATTAAAAAATGTGTGTGAATATGTTTGAATTTATACATGCATAAGTTTTTTTTCTTAAAACTCCAACTTATCTTTTTTTTTTTTTTATTTACTTTGTTTATCAACTTTGATGAGTGTGTTACACAAGCCAAAAGATATTTCACGAGGATGGTCAGTAAAAAATAGGTTAAGTAGTTTGGAAATGATTTTATTATGTTTTTGCATGTTTTCTTTTTCTTGAAATATATTTATATATTTAAACATTTTTATTTCCTATAAAGAGCAAAGTATTTTTTATTTATTTTTTAATAGATGAGTATAATAGTTGAATGTTTTATGTGTAACCAGAGATGTTACAAACATATAAATAAAGCAACTTTTTAGATATAAAATTATTCATTTTCTCTGCATAAACATTTATTTTTATTTCCTATAAAGAGTAAATTTTTTTTTTTTATAATAGATGAGTATTATAGTTGAATGTTTGATGTGTAACAAAAGATGTTATAAACATATAAATAAAGCAACTTTTTAGACATAAAATTATTCATTTTCTGCATAAACATTTTCTCTTATTGTAACTTTCAATATATTGCAAATGTGACAATAAAAAAATATCTATAACAAAAATAAATAATTTTTATATTTAAAAGATTTTTTATTTATGTATTTGATCACCTTAATATTTTTATTCAAATTACTAATTTACTTATTATTATTTATTTTCCAAATTACATTCAATTAACATCAATATTTTAAATAATGAACCACACTATAAAAAAGTTGTATACATTAATTTAAAATTAAAATCATATATATTTTTAAATTTTCAAAATAACTATTTTTAAAGTGAAAAGTAGTACATTAAAAAATCTAAACAAGTTTAAAAAATGAAAATCCAAATGAAATAGTGATTGTATGCGCCATTTCGTTGTGAAAAAAACTTAAAAATATATAAAATCTAAAGTTACACTTATATAAAAAAAATTTAAAAGTATATATTAAATTAATAAAAATAATGTTTTAAGTAGGATTTTTATTACAATAAATAATAAATAATAAAAACATAAGATACTTAATTTTTCAAAAAAATTAAAATCAATTTCTGTGTAATGGAATCGTGTTTTCATGCACGATTTATCTAAATACGTAAATTCTCTTAAATGTACTCATTTATTTATATAAAATAATATAAAATATTATACAAATTTAGTAAGAAAGCCTGTGTGTGTGCCTCTTTGAATATTTTTCTTAATTAATTAAAACTCTCTGTTATTTCTATTAAGTTGGATTGGCACAAGGCTACTTCCCTGGTAAGAGTTGTGCTCTTCTTTCCACAAGTCAAACTAAAAATAACATAACACATACAGGCAATTGAAAAGAATTAAGTGTAAAAGAAAGTCACTAGAAATAAATAAATAAATAAAAGTCAGGTGAATAAGAATGACTTTAATTTTCAAAAGAAAATATTAAAAAAAGTTATGTTACAATATATGATTTTTTTTAAAAAAATAGTCAAAAGTGTTAGTTCTATTAAAGACTTCAAACTTACTGTTATAGCTAATTTTTGGTTCAAAATTATTTTAAAGATTCTGACAAATTGACATCATAGCTTTCAAAATTATTTCTCCTAAAATCACTATAGGTTTGTTTAAGCAACGCAGGATTTCATTTGTGTTGTTTCAGCTGTTACTCTTCTTTTATTTCCTTTTCTCTTTTGTTTGGCTGAAGAAGTCTTGAGTAGAGGCATTCTCAGTCTTATTGCCGAAAAGAATATGTCTTACATGGCTGGTTTAAAAGGTTTTGATTCTAAATCTCTTATTTCTCTCTGAGTATGCTTCCTTTTTTGGTCAATATATTAATCATGCCAAGAGTACCTTCTATTATGCTAATCAATCTAATTTGTTTATCCAAAAAAATGAAAACTATTCTCAATGTAGCCATGTCTCTTTACCTTTCAATTATTTGGGTTCCTATTTTGCGGGTGCTCCTAAATCTAGTTTACTTCAACCCCTTGCGGATAAAGTTAAAATTAAACTGTGAGTAAGATACAACTTGTTAACTCATTTATTACTGTCTATCTCTCTTATAGTTTTCAAGTTTCCAAGTGACCATCTTCTTTGATTAAACAAATGGAGCAATGGATCACAAATTTATATGGATTGGAGATATTATGAAGAATGGTTGTTGTACTGTCAGTTGGAATATTTTACGTGCTTCTGGTTATCAAGGTGGTCTTGAGGTTACCAACATCTAGGTGGAGAATAATGCGTATTTGTTAAAGTTGACATCGAACTTTGTCTATAATAATAAGTCTTGGTCTTTTATTCTTAAAGCAAGTTTCTCAATTCTAAATACCATCTGAAATTTTTTTCTTATAAATCCTTTTCTATTTGGTCTGGTATAAAAAACGTGTATGATATTGTTCTTGGATTGTGGAAGCAGGAACACATTAATTTTTAGAATGAGTTATGATGTTCTCCCAAGTGTTTATCTCTCATTGCAGGTGTCTCTTATAATTAAGTTTTCATCCAACGTCTCTTAGGCTTGGTTTGGGAACTCTTGGTATCTTCCTAACTCTTTACCTCATCTTCTGGATTTTAATCTTTTGTAAGATGTTGTTGTCTCCAATGAAAAGGATGTGCCAAACTAGACTATGGAGGACTTAGAATCTTAAGCATGAAAGTTGCTTTAGTTTTTATTCTCATACAGATGAAAACAGTTGTTGGGGTAACATGATAAGGTGTTCTTCTATTCTTCATACTAAATCTCTATTTTTATGGAAAATTCTTCATAGATTACCTAAATTCTCCCTATGCTCTAGTGTTCTCTGTGTAAGGCTAATGATGAATCTATACAACATCTTTTCTTTGAATGTTCAAATGTTGTTTATATTTGAGTTTGGATTTAACAATTTTTTTCCCAGACTTCTTTTACGTCTTTAGATGATTTGATTTCCTTCTTAAAAGTTGTTGGTAGTCCTTTAATCAAACATATTAGATTGACTATTATTACTTTCTCGATTTGGATCTATGAAGAATGAGAAATCCTCGCAAATTTCAGAAAGATATTAATAGGGAATTTCAATTGGTACCATTAAATAGTTTATCAAATTATCTGAAAATGTTTCTAAGAAGAATATAAAAAATGATATTTTTGTGATTATTTTTTTTTTATAAGCTGTAGGGATGGTAAAGTTATCCAACCTTTATGTGTGGTTTGGGATTTTCCGCAGGTGGGTTGGATAAAGATCAATTTTGATGGTGCTTCTAGAGGGTCTCATAACCTTGCTTCTTGTGTTGGGATTTTTATTTTTAGAGGTAGTATGTTGATGTGTTTTTGACCTTTCTTTGCGTTTGTTCTAACCTGATGACTGAATTTATGGAAGTTATTATTGTTCTTGAGAAATTTAAAAAGCTAGTTATACTTATTTATGACTTGAATGTGATTCGACTTTATTTATCTAATATTTGTAGAAAAAGAAATTATTGTCCAGATTGCTTCATTGGTTTTTAGTCATAGAAGTAAGTTCTTTTGGCACAGTAATTTATATTCTTGTATATATTTATGTTTCAATTGATTTAGTTTTGGAAGATGTCATTATTTTATATGAGTTTTGACTTAGTTTTCTTATACTTTTTATTTTATTTATTTTTCATGTTATACCTAACTTAAAATTTTAAAAAATAACAATAATATTTTTATACACAATTTATTTATCAAATTTAAAAAAATAAAATCATATACTTGAACCTGTTTTTTTTTATATTTTAAAATCATACTTCCAAGTACATTTTATTTACTTATAAAAATTTTCAAAATTTATTTATTTTGATAAATTTAAAATAAAATTACAGTATCTTTTTTTAAAACCACATTTAAAATTATACAACATTAATGAATAAAGATTTAATTAGGTTAACCATTGTTTTCAGATGGACATCGATCATGTCCACGTATATCCTATAGAGTTCCTTTCATCTTTCTGGAATGCTTTTCTTATTTCATTTAAAGTTAAAAAAGAATATTTGTTGGACAAAAGTTATGATACCATAATTATTAGATATTGTAAAGATTCTATCATAAAAGAAAAGGTATTTGTAAGGATACGTACCTATCACTACAAAAGTTATTGAGATTAGGTATATCAATGATTAAATTTATGTAAATGGACATATATATATATATATATATATATATATATATATATATATATTTTAATTTCAGAATTGGATAAATCAACACATTTAAATACGATTTAATTTGGAGAAAATCATCAATCAATTATACGACTTTGTCAAATTATACGGAAATTATATTTACCACAATCGAATTTGTCACAAAATGATTTAAAATCGCATAAAAAAATTAATTATATTTTATTTTTAAAAATCCAAATTTCGGAAACAATCGGATATTCAAAATACGAATTTAAATTACAACTCATATATACCATGTATGTTTTTAAAAAATAATTTGTTTTTTATATATAGTTAAAGAATGGCTGAAAGGAATATAAAAATATTTTAAATATAATATTTGTTTAATATATTTTAATTATTTTAATTTTTTAATAAAATTAATTATGTAATACGTTAATAATATAGAAACACATAAATAAACTATTTTAAGAAAAACGATCAAACTAAATTTAATCCATAAGATAACATGCGTAAAATTCTAAATTTGATAAAAAAAAAACTTTAACCAAAAAATTTTCAGTAATTAAAATAAAAACAAATTTAATAGAAAATTATAATCAAATAAATTATAACTTATAAACATAATAATTATACAAAAAAAATATATTAATATAAATAAAACAACTTATGACTATCTTACAAGTCAAAAGTGTTGACCAAATGCGGCTTTTGATAACTCCAAACCTTGAATAATTGTGTGAAATTCTCTTATTGCTTGTTTAGTTGGGTATTTTGTAGTGTTTGAATTTGTAATCCACTTCAAATAATTGATTCAAGGCCATTTGATCTTGAAACCTTTTAAAAAATATAAGTTTTCAAAGTTAAGTACAAAATCAACCAGTTGATTTATTGTTTCAATCGATTGTTTTTACACTTAGAAGTTTTTGAAAGAGTTTGAAACATTTTGACTTTGGTTGAATTTTCTGTCAAACCAATTCAATTGGTTGTTTCGATAAATCAACCGATTGATTTTTGAAATTTCTTAACAGAGTTTTGTTAAGTCTGTTAAATTTGTTTTGGCTAGTTTTCAAACTACTTTTGCTTCTATAACGATTTTAACGGCTACTTGGAGTGTATAAAAAGGGTTTTATACTCCTAGTTGAAAATACAATTACAAGAGATTCATATTGCATTTTTGAAATCAGTTTTCCAAGATTGCCTATGGCTTTTGACTTTTCTTAAAGAGGAATATGACTGTTGTGTGTTAAGTCAATTTTTCAATTCTATGAATTGATCCAGGTGTACTATTTCCTTTTCTTTTAATCATTGTATTTTTGTAAGGTTGTGTGGTACAGAGCAAGAGGGTTTTCTGATCTGTGCAGTGTTTGCAAAGAGAAGGTTGTGTTCTTGAAGGGTTCAAGAACATTTCTTTGTTGTGTGTGCTGTAAATCAAAAGAGTTTGATTTGTTAGTGAAATTCTCAGGTGTTTCTAGGGACTGGATGTAACTTTTAGTTAAAAATGAACTAGTATAAACCTACTGCATTGATTTCTCTTCCCTTTATCTCATTTAAATCTATTTAATCTTTGTTTTTATACACTGTTGATAAAAACAATCGGTTGAATCGAAGAAACAACCAATTGATTTTTTGGAATCAAGTTAAAAGTAGATTTGATTTTGGCTGAACTCAGTATGTATATTTGATTATGCTTGTAACTTTCATTAAACCTTCAAAGTTTGCGAAAATCTTGCATAAACAATTCACTCCCCTCTTGTTTTAGCCCTGAAATTCTTACCAAAAGTAATAATTTGTCCCTAAAGACGTATATCGAACTCACAAGAAACAATTATTTAAAATTCTTATAGTAACATTTCCTAAGTATAATAATATGTACAATAATTTGATTTGGTTTGATATTGATAATAGTTTGCATGAAAATTAAAGAAAAGCAAAGTAAATGAGTAAAAGATTTCAATTAACAAAATTGGGAATGAGGTTAATCCTTCTCACTCGCCTGTAGTTTTAAACATATAACATTCCATCTTGATTGATATTGATGTACATATAAAAATCATTCATATCGATTCCTCGCATACACGATTATTAAGAGAGTCTCCTAAATATTGATTCCTCGCATATTGATAAAAACTCTTTATCATTACGAACAAATATTATAAAGCAATTAACATTTCAAATTTATTCCTAACATTCAAATATGTTAAGCATTATCATTTTGGTCAGTGCTTAGAAGTACTTTCCAGTCAAATCTAAGGATCAAAATCATGAATATTTTCAAGCTTTAAGAATAAAATGATAAATACCAATCATCAATCAAGAACTAAATATTATAGACAAATATCACCTCAATACATAAGAGTTTGAATAGACACTCACTATTACAAGCATGGGCCAACCAAAAAAAAAAAACTATTACAAGCATGGACAATAAGAAAAGAAGATCCAAAGTGTTTCTTCTTTACGACTGTCTCCTTTAGGGTTTTAACATATTGTAAATCTCTTCAATACCCTTTAGGAAGAAGATGACATATTCAAAATCATTTTAGACTTAGTAGATTTTTGACAAAGCACAATTACAAGGAACATGACAAACACATTTAGGTATAGGTCTAAGCGACTTGAGCTCTTCCTAGTTTATGGAATGCCATTTTTGGAGCAAATTTGAGATTAAAAAATGATCTCCCTTAGAAAATCTCTCTCTCAAATCTTCCCCAAGGTTTTGAGCAATGTCAATATACACGACACTCTCTGCAATGTGTGGTGTTAAGGTTCTTAATATCCAAGAAAGAACCATTACATTACATATTTCCCATGCCTCAAAATTTGAATCACTCCTATTGGGTTTAGAAATGTTGTCACCAACAAATTTAAGCTTGTTCTTGGATAAAAGAGCCATTTTCATGTTCTACTTCATGTATGATAGTTGGTTTCACTGAGAGAGGAAGAGACAAGAACTAGTCCTGGATTTTCTCTAGGATGCAAATACTAAGGACGAGTGAGATTTAAACATTAATCCATTGTAGCAACAATAAAAGTGATTTATGATGAATTAGATTCCATTTTTCCTTAAGAAAGAATCAATAAATAATAAAGAACAAAAAAATTAGCAGTAGAAGTAGAGCATGCCTTAACCTACTCTGATACCATATAGAAAAGGGTAAAGAAAAATTAAGGGCAGAGAAGTAAAATAGCACAAGGTCAAAACTGTAAAACCATGTATTCATCACAAAAGTAAAGGTGAAATATCCAACCCTCACATTGCATATTCGAGAAAGAAGAAAAAGGTTATGATGGCTTGTTTGGAGGAAGCAATTGGAACAATTGGAGAAGAAGAAGAAGGAGCAACACTTGACTAGGTAAAAGCAAAAAATTGTATGATTTTATTGATGTATTTTTATATGTTAGTCTACAACAAAGAGCAAAAACCCTTTATATAGGGTTTGAAAACAAACTTACTAACTATGAAAAATCGTGATACCCTCAATAAATCCAGACAAGTGTAAAGTCATCCTAAGAATGAGGAGTTCGAGTAACCTCAAAGAAGTCCAACGTTTGAATGGGAAGATTGCGACCCTTTCAAGGTTTCTCCATAAGGTCGCCGAGATAGCCAAATCATTTTTTCGATTATTGAAGGGAACAAGAAAATTTGGGTTAAATGAGAAGTGTGAGGAGGTGTTTCTTAATATCAAAAGGGATATTTCCTCTTTACCTATATTGTAAGTCCTCCACCAAAGTGTACACTCATATTATATTTAGTAGTCTCCCACTTGACGTTAAACTCAGTCTTAATGTTTGAAGATGGCAAGAAACAACATCTTGTGTATTTCACCAGCCAAACTCTACAACTAACTGAATAAAGATATCATGTCATTGAGAAGCTCGTACTCTCCCTTATTTTCTTAGTATGAAGACTCAAACATTATTTTAGAAGCTTCAACATCATAGTATGCATCGATTACCCTATAAAGCATGTGCTTCAGAAACCAAAGCTTGTTGGTAGAATGACAACATGGTCTATAGAACTATCAGAGTTTGGGCTCAAGTACAAAGGTAGATGGCAGATGAAAGCTCAATTCTTAGTACACTTCCTCATCCAACATCCACAACTAGTAGAAAGATATAAATGTTGGAATTTTAGTGTAGAGATATCTTCCAACAAAAAAGGAAGTGGAGCTAGTATAATCTTTGAAGGTTTCGATGACATTACTCATGAGAAAGCAATTTGGTTCAACTTTGAAACATCCAGCAACGAGGTTGAATATGAAGCTCTAATTGTATGATTATGTCTTGCACGAGAATTTGGAATGAAGCGCCTCAAATGCGAGAAATATTTTTAGCTCGTAGCTGGTGACTATTTTACAACAAGTGTACCATGTCAAAATTAATAAATTTGTCCCTAAGGAAGAATATCGAACCCACAAGGAACAATTGAATTCTCAAGCATAATAGGCACTAAATAGAAAACAATATGTAAAAATTTGTTGGAAGTTTCTTGCTTGAATTTGCAAGAATATAAATAAAGCAAAGTAAAAGATTTACTACAAAAACGTTGTATACAGTGGCAGAGGTTTTCGTATAAACTGACGTTTATAAATGTCACAATATACGCGTGTGGCGGTTTCACAAACCGCCATAGAACTGGCACCACAAAGTTTAATGTGGCGGTCTTACGCTACCTGCCACTTTAACATTTTGTTTAAAGTGATGGTTTTTATATGTAAGTAGTGTCAGTCATAGCTGTCACAATTTAATTCAATGAAAAGGATTTCAACGCCATTATATAGGTATAACGTGACGTTTTTAACTATTAGTTTTTTCAAATTAATTCATTGAATATATTGCATTGGACTTAAACCAAGTAGAACAAATTGTCCTCCTAACTCCAATGTTAAATATATTGCATGTCTAATAAGATGGACACCTTTTTGTGGAACCAATCTTGTTATACAACAACCTATCAAAGAAGAGAATAGAAAATTTGAATTAATTAAGCATTTTCAATTATAATAATAAGACATGAATTTTTAATAACTTGAAATATAAAGAAAAAAGAACATAGGCTAGAATCCTTCATTATTATTACAAGCAAAGCCCTTTTGATGCTAGATGCAATAAAAAGTGACCAGACCAAACACATTTTTTTTTCAAAAGCAATATATTATTTACCTGGCAAATAATATACTTATTGTATTAATTTCTTATCATATCATATATCCCTATTTAATGTGATCAAATCATATTTCTAACATAATCAAATTATATCTCTCAAAATTCGAATCAGAAATAAGAAAACTTTCAAGGAAATGATCATTGAAAGGAAAGTAAACAAACTCCTTGAAATGCAACCAAGTAAATCTTGCAGGAGAATAATTGCATATAGTGGAATATAGAGAAAGTAAACGGTTAAAACATTTGAAAATGAACACAATTAATCGAATCAAATTAATTTGGTTAACATGTTCAATCAAATTAATGTGTTGTTTGCTAATGAACAATGAAAAAAACTTTAATGAAACCTAGTTTGTAACGTAACCAAGTTAGTTTATTCAGTTTTAGCTTAATTAAAGCAATTTGACCTTATTATTAGCAGTTAATACTTAATATGCATAAAACACTCATTAAATTAATTTAAAGGTTTATAATATATTTAGTCATTGACTAGTTTACCATCGACAAATTATTTGTCTAAATTAAATACATTTACATCCAGAGTCGGAGTGAAGTGCATGTGTTGGCGCGTGACCTTCTTAAAGACCTTCATATAGCCTTCTATGTTGGCCTCTGCTAGCTTGACATTCTCATCCTTCATCTTTGATGTTTTCTTCTCAATTTTTTCCTTCTCTTTCTCGAGAAGAATAATGCAAGCTTTGGCCTCCTTCAACTTATTTCTAGCTTCCTTTGCACTCTCAAGGATTTTTTTTAGAAACTCTACCCCGAACTCAAATGTTGAGATTTTGCCTTGGCCTTAATTAATCTCAAGGGATTTGGCAGAGATTTCAAGCCATGATTATGCCTTATCCCAACATTGGTTTTCTGCAACTCTTGCACTTGCACTTTGCTCATCATTTCAACATTTTCAATAGTTGTGCTATTCCAATGGCAAATAATGGCCATAGTTCTTGCCATTGTGATATGTTTTGAGTCAAGACATCCCACAAGGTCAACAACCTTAAATAACTATGCATCATACAGGACAAGAAAGCCCCTACGACCTTCGATCCTAACTTGGTTGAGCTTCATGTTAATGTGCCATAAGGAGTTTGAATTAGGGACCAAGGTATTGACACGTGGTCTACTTAGGTTAAGGGGTCACTCTTTCCTCGAATGATCAATTCGGGAAATGGAGGTTTCACCTATTAAGAAAGCGGAGGAGCACAAGGAAAATTTTCCTTCAACAAGGCAGAAGTTAGTATAGCGATAGTCTCAAAAAGAAGATCAATGTCTTCCAAAGAATCCCCTTCAACTAAAAGTGAATTAGTACAACTTGTTGAAGGGTCATGATCTCCGGTGAAAACAACCTCCCTGCTTACTAGAGGGCTACTCCCGATAGAGGAACTAGAGTGTGAAGAAGAAGAATAAAACATTAGAGATACTTACCTAAGAGGATTGAGTGAACATAAGCGAAGAAAAAGATGAAATGTGCGAGCAAGAGCACCAACCGAAAAAAGGAAAAACATAAGAGAAAATGAAGTTGGTTTGATTCTTATAAAAGTTAGAAAAGGCTTCATTTTCTTTCAAACAATAAAAAAACTTTTTGTTTCCCGTGAGCAACACGCGCAAAAACAAACTTTGAAACGTTACGTTGTCTTATGACAACATGTCAAGTTAGATAAAAACGTAGACGTCTAAGTGATATACCTCTAAGTTGTTGAAACTCATCATTAAATATAAATACCCCCCTTTAATATCTCTCATGTTTATAATGATTCAAACTGTTTCAAATAAGTTATAATTACATTATCATAATTACAATAAACTCGGCCGATTGAGCTAAATGAAGGGTCGTGAAGTTCGACCTGGATGTTTAGCTTGCGAGCTCTAGGAATAGTCACAAAATCTGAGCTAAAGTCAGTCGTGAAAATATGATCTATTTTTCGAAGCTTGGCCAAAAATATGACCAAAGCTTAAGTTCAAAATAAAGCTCAGTCATCTTGTAAATTGGATTCTTGAGTTTGGAGGACTTGTGTATTACTTAGTACCGAATAATAATAATAATAATAATATATTACGCACCTTCTAAAGCAGGATAAAATCACCTACAAATTTGAATAACTTGGATTCTCTTGAAACTAATTTCTATTGTAACATATTAATCAACCTAATATCTGATAATCACTTTATTAGATATTAACATAAGACCAAAATTCTTTAAATATAACTTTATTTTTTAGGAACTGCTTATTTAATCTCATTTACTCACTTAAATATTCTTATATTTCTGTAAATTCTTATTAACTAGGCATACAAAATCTTCTGAAGGTGGATTCACTCACTACTTTATCAACAAAGTTCGACAATCCTTCAATAGAGAGATCAATTTGTCCAAAAACTCAATCATCCACTTTAGATGATTTCAGCTCAACTTTGATAAAAAACATAGAAGTTTATTTATAAATACTTTTTTGAATTGTCTTTTATAATTTAAGTTTATTTAATGCAAAAATTAAAAAAAGAATAGAAAAATTGTATTAGAGAGCTTTCATAAATTAATTGATAAACTAATTTTAAACTATAAAAAATATTTTAGTTTTTTCTCTCTTTTGAGTGCTTACGAACTAATTTATCTGAACATGACATAATATTGATACCATTATTTATTGAAAAGGCACTAAACTGCAGAGATATAAATCATGATTTTTTTAGCAATAAATTTTGAAGAGGGGGCTTAGCTTTACAACACTGCCAAAGTACTTTATAAAAAAATGTAGATTCTGTTCATGAAACAATATTAAAAAGGTGTATCTGACTAGGACAATCATCCACCAAAGCAGCAAATACTGTTCTGAAATAAAATATCCATTACAGCTAATAACCAAATGCAAAAACGAAGGGGTTGGCAGGTTTTGATTTTTAACCAAAACCATCAAACTTCTCAGTCACATTCGATGAACATGGTCAACAAGTTTGACTGCACAACGATTACTGATACTACCTGTGGTTTTTAATTCAACATGATATCTTAAAGTATTGCATATGAATCTCATGATTACAAGAAAGTGAAATAAAAGTTCTTTTTGTTTTAGTATATTACTAAAAATAGTTTTATCCAGTTGTTTTACGTTCAGTAGAACTAGTTTTTTTGTTTTTTTAGTCTTATTATAGTTTAAGAATCGGACTTTAAGTCTAACTCAACCTTATAAAATTATAATAAATGAGATAAAATTTGCATTCAATTATATACTATAAAAAGACTCTAATTTCTAATTGATGTGGAATCTCCAACACACCCCTCACGCCGAGACTACCAACTCGTGCATGGAGATAAATGTTATGAATAATCCGATAGGGTGACCTGATAAACCCAACAAATATGCTAGGATAGGCTCGAAATGGTTTTGATACCATGTTAAGAAGTGAACTTTAAGCCTAACTCAACCTCATAAAATCGACTCAATGAAGTAAAATTTGCACCCACTTATATACTATAAAAGACTCTAATACCTAGTGTATGTGATCTCCAACACTATATTTATATTTACCTGTGATTTGTATATATTTAGGGTAAAATTTCTTGATTTTATCTCTTATGAATAACGAGTTCTGAATAAGAAACGTTGGCAGCCACATATATCTGGTTGTCACCAGCTTTCAAGTTTAGACTGTCCTTCAACTCATAATTATTGTCGTAACATGCTTTGATCTGTTTCTGATAATCTGTTCTGAATAAAAAACGTGTAGCTGAAATCAGGGTCTGAGTACACAGTGTTTCATGGCTTCCAATGTAAGAATAAATTAGAATTTAAATTTAAAGTATCTCATAAGAAAATATTTTAGAATGATTATTTGTACATCTTAAATATAAGTGTGTAAATGTTTTAATATTGTTTAGATGATTGTTTATATATAGTATTTAAATGTTTGGACACTTTCTAAATGATTATATATAATTAACGTATTAATATATATTTATTAAGTATATATTAATTTTGGACAAATAAATTAAACTTTAATAAAAACACCGATAGTGATGAATTATAAAACTATTATGATTTTTAAAATTAGTTACTAAAATTGATTACTTCATAACTAATTTGTTCATTGATTTCTATTACTAAATTTGTTAAATCACTAAATTAGTTATTGAAATGCGTCATTAAATTGCTCACCATGCATCAGGATTATAATTATAATGACTGAAGGGAGTTCGTCATAATATTAATCTGTAATCGATTTATCCATTTATAGATAGAAATTGAGTCACTATTTGATAGTTTATTATAATGAATTTCTTTTTATCGATGCCAACACTTAGTTAACAATGCCAAAAATATATCAATAACTTATTTTTTATTTTAATAAACTTGTGCTAAAAACATGTGCCATCACATAAAAAAAACAAAAAGGAAAATAAAAATATAGAGATTAAACCAAATTCATGTCTAAAAAATAAAAAGTAAAAAGAGAGAAATTAGATAAAGACAATAAGACAAACAAAAGAACATTATCATGTGTGTGCTCCCATAAAGACAATGAAGAGGAACAATTAAATCTCAAAAATCCAATCAGATTAATCCTCATTTGCAATAAGCAATCGTAATAAAATTTTATAATAATGATGCATGTCACTAGCATCACTTTCTTTTCGATTGACTTGTTTTAGAGATTATCTTATTGGCTTTCACTTCAACTTTAGGATGACATCACAATCTCTTGGAGGTTTGAACAAATTCATCATCTTCACTTAATGATTCTTCCTTATCCATCTTTTTAGCCTAAAACTTAGAGACCAAATTGGTTTCTTCTAAAAAAAATATCAATCAAGGTAGATTCAACTATATCTGCTGTAAAGATTGTCGAACATGACTTTTGAACCTCTTGTTCATCACTTGAAAAGAGATTCAAAATCATTTTACAAGACTAAATCTTGAGAAACATATTTAGAAGTAACCCATTTGGTAGCAACTAATTTAAGACTTGTTGCTTAGTTGCATATTTGAAATGAGATAAATCTTCTAAAAGACTATACTTTTCAAATAGGACATATCAACAAAAATATCATTCTAAAATCATCAATTAGCCCTTATATCTTTGGCAGATTTCTTAAACTTTTTACCAATAAGAGATATACTCTCCATCTAGCCAACAACAACTTCAACAAGGTTATCAAGATCGATAACTTATACTATCAATGAATATAAATTCCTCGGATTGACGTAAGTTGGTGACCAGTTTAGTGATTAAAATTAGTGATCAATATAGTTACCAATTTTAATATTTTTTTTTACAAATGACATTTACTCAATTAAAAGTATAATGATCTTACTTTTTATTTGATATTTTCCATAATATTTTTGTTAATAAAATATTTAAAAAAAATATTTAATTTTATTAAAACATGATCAAGTATTTTAATTTATTAAATATATTAACTTAATGTGTTACTAAAAACACTTTTAAAGAATATCTATATATGTATCTTTTAAATAGATGCTAAATATAAGAAAAATCTATAATTAATATCAACCTATATGGATTCATGCTTAAGATGGTATGCTATGTCTTAAGGTAGCGTTAGCACATGTGAAGTACGAGGCCATCAAGTTTCATGGTGGAGGTTTATCCACGATAGAATACCTACAAGTGATAAATTTAAAGGGATGTTGAATCAAGTCGTAAACACTTTTGATTACAATTACAAAAACCACTCTTCAATACAAAAAGTATATAAATCACTTTTTTTCTCAATCTCCCCATTATTAGGTTAAGATCTCAAACAAATGCACAAAGAAACTTTTAAATATAGAACAATTTATAGATCATACACACATATCATCTATCAGAGCTTCTTTATTTTAATTGAGTGCTATTAAACAAGAAAGTATAAAACATCAACGTACAATTATTAATCTTTATATGACTTAAGAAGGAGAGTCTTGCTAAAAACAGATTTTGAAAAAATCTTTTTATAATGTGCTTGTTACATTTAAAGGTGTGTTTGACGATTCATTCGACAATACCCTTAAGAAAATATTATTAAATTTATTTAAATATTATTTGTATCTTATTGTAAAATTAGTACTTTACATAGTTTTATAAAATAGTACTTTACATAGTTTTATAAAATAGGATATTTTATAACTTAATTTTTTAAAATACATGAAATGAAATTCATGTAATTGAATCAAATTTCATAAATTCATACTTTATAAATCTTTTAAAATATATATTATATATATAATCGTAATTAAAAAATGTTTAAAAATTTTATTACAGTTGTTATTAAATCTTTTGAAGTCTACATTTTTTTATGTAAAATAATCTTTTGAAAACTAACTGAATACACTCTTTTTAACATACCATAGCATATTTACGCACATATAAAAGAAGTTTAACTTCATGTATTTGTAAACACATTTTACAATTGAAATTATTTAAAACAAATTAAATATTATCATAAATCATTGTTTTGAAACGTGTCACTGTCAAATAAATAACTTATGGCAATTAAGTTTATTAAAACTCCAAATTAGTCTCTCAATGTATGTATCTATTTTGTTAGAAACTCCCTCAAGACCACATGAATGTTTTTGTTTGTGTACTTGTATAGATAAAGTGGACATAGATAGTACCTAAGATTGACGATAACTATTGTCAATGTCGGTCGCTTGGTCGTGCTCTCTTGTATTCCCGTTTCTCAATTCAACACTCCTTCAGACTTCAATCCTTAGCTTTTAAGTGTTCAATCGAGAGTAAACTTGCATAAGGTTATCCGACGATCAAATAAGTACTTTGTATTGTGAGTATGTATTGTAAAACTAATAAAAGTGTACCTTAATCCATTGTAGAAGACTTATTTATAGTGTTTGGTAATGAGTTATTTGCTTGATGGGCCATATCAAGCACATATCTTCAATAAAACAGTGTTAGCTGATTTCTCGAGGTGTCATTCATATTTGTAAGAAGGTATATTTGGAACATATCTTCATTAAATCAATGTTAGCTGATTTCTCGGGACATAACCCAGATTTGACGAGGTGTGGCCTGAATTTATAGGATGTTTCCTTATTTATTGTCAATTTGTTCTTTGATGTGGTTGATCACTCGGTCGGTCGATCAACAAGACTGAGTGATGTGGCTCACGGACCGTTACAATTTAAGGTATGTCACTAAATACTCTTCTTGTCCAATCATTTGGTATATTTTGAAACAACAAAAGAAGAAAAATAAATTTAAATATATAATATAATTAGATCATTTTCAACTTAAGAACATGAATCATAAGTATGTGTTAAGTGGTAGGTTCAAGCCAATAATAACACGAAAACACAATAACAAAATTAGAAAATAAAAAATTTTAATTACTAGAAAGATCTATACTTAAAGGAGAGTTTTTTTCACAAAATTTTACTGCATTGTCATACACATAAAATCATATATCTAAACATCATTTAAACAATATATATAAAGGTAATATTACTAGGTACTTTTTTAGTAAACTATTTTTTTACTTATTATCATACTTATGATTTATGAGTTAATCATTACAATATCTATAATAAAGCATAATGTAACTATAAATGATGAAATAACTTTAACTTCAATGCCCTCTTCTAAAAAACAATTGACAATCTTAATTAAAGTGAATCGTTAAAGGAGAGCAAGAAGAACTTTAGTTGATTTCAACAGAATCTTCAACTAAGTCATAATTTTGTATAACTATTATATTCCAATATGATATTTTGCCAATTTTCTACAAACACATACCAGTAAAGCATATAAACTTATATAGGATGTAATCAATAATTTAAACTCAATATTCCTTTGAAGAGTTACTCAAATTAGATATCAAGGTAAATGTATTGTTGGTTTCAAAATTTGAATTTGGTAACCACTGTTATTTTTGTTTTAAAAGAAAGATTTGATAGGTTAAAAATGGGAAATATGTAGGAAGTAGTTTTGATATATACTCTAACTTACGAAGAACTATTTTGGATATAAGAATATAATAATTTCAAATATAATTACTATAAAAATAAATATTTGTTTGTTATATATATTTTTATTATATATTTTTCATAAACTGGATTTATTTTTAAAAAATTATAAAGAGAATTAAAGTACACTTTGGATAAGAATCAAAAAGTTCAAATAAGGATAGAGAAAACTATATTTGAAGAAAAGAATTTGATCACAATTAAGATATGTTGGTAAAGTTTTATATTTTATTGATAATAGTTTTGAAATTGAAATTTGGATGATGTGAATGTTTCTACAAATATAGGTGTCCACTTGTTTGTCCAAATTACAATTTTTTCAATATTTTTCACGTTTGTTTATGGGTGGATCAAGTTCATTCTAATTTTGCTTCTATCAGCAATTTTTTCAACATTTTCTCTATTTTCTTTGCATGGGTTCAACCCACTTTATTTTTTTTTTTCATCAGTCGAATCACACCTTTTTTTTATATTCTTTTATATTTCCAAAATATTTATTTTGCGTCGGTCAGATCAACACTACCACTTTTCTTCTGGTCATTTGTGTGGGTCAAACTCACGCCAAAACTCATGCTTCATCAAAATATTATAATATTATATGTTCTAAGTATGGACTAGCCTGACATTACATGTGTTTACTTAATGATCCATGATAAATTTAGTAGTTTTCACAATTTTAGCATTTATAGAATATCCAACCTATCGTCCACACACACAAGTTTGATTTTAGTCTTTTTGTGTTAATTGACTCTAAGTTTGAATAACTTTAAAATGTTAATTTATTAATAATTTTAAATTTTATAAATACAGTGAATATATGTAATTTAATTTTAAGAATGATTTAAAAGATTGATTTTAAAATTTAAAAACACAATTTTTAGTTATAAAATTAAAAGATAAAATATGAAATAAATAAATATTAATCACACCAAATAATATAGCATATCAATACTAATGTTTTCTTAACTTTAGTTTGAATGAGAATTTAAAAGAAAAGGAAGAGAATGTATTATTACTCGCAATTTGTAAAATAAAAAATTAAAGGTGAACACTTTTTAAAAGACAGAAGAAAATCACATTCTAATTATTTAAACTGTTTTTAATCGTTTTATGTAAATACAATTGCTTTAAAAAAGTGTATGATAACATTTTGGTCATGTATTTTATATATATTGCCATAGATAACAAGTAAAACTTTAAGATTCCAATTATTATGGGCAATCGAGTTTTTTTATTAGTTATCATAAATGCAATGAATAAGGAGTAAATATTTTCTTAATAAAAAATAAGTGCATAATTTATTTTTTATAGACTTTCACTTAATGACTATTATATTTATCTTATTAATACCAAGTTTTATTACTCCATTAATTATAATTAAATATTTTCTATTAGTCAATATATTCTAAACATTGTCATTGACCATTAGTTTGATTCCCTACATATAGATAGAGTTAATTAACTTCTAAATAAATTTTGATTAAAGAAAGTAATTTTTGGCACAGTACATGTTTTTGCGAAATTCAAAATAAAGTATTGGTTTACATAAGATTATTATTATTTTTGTTAAAATACGTGACAAGTTGCCACTCCAACTTGATGCAGCTGTATAGTGGGACAGATTAAGAGATAAGATCAACAACTGGATGTTACTTTCTTATCATTAATGACTACTTCCATGTAAAATTATTTTATGTATATCAGTATATTCTTTCATCTTTTTTTTAAAAAACTTTAGTTTAACTTCTTAAATTCAAAACTTTCATTTTGATTTTTTAAATTAATTTAATTTGACACTTTATTAGTTTATTACATTAATTTATATATATATATATATATATGTGTGTGTGTGTGTGTGTGTTTAGCCTTTTTATTCGGGTAAGAAATCAGCAGCTAATAATTCTGTAAAACAATTAATGAGATTTATGTAAACAAATACTTACAATGTTTTATAGCTCATAATGATCCCACTTAGTTTGAACAAATGAGCATAAATACCAGTAATCTATAAAGTAAAAACAAAACTATTTCCTATAAATTTACAGTGGACTTGTCTAATTTAATAAATTAAGATGGGGAATTAATAATTTTTGGTGAAAATAATTAATTCGATGTTAGAGTATATTTTAGAATGGCTGGTGTTATATATTTAGAACATATATTTGAAAGAGTTTGTCTGCAAAAATTTATAAGAAAAAAATATAAAAAAAACTTCTCTATAATTTAAAAATAGTTTATACACTAAAGAATATAGTTTCAACCGTAATCTTAAATATACCACAGACTCAATATTTGAAGATTAATCCAGAAAGATCCAAGGTTCCATTCACTGATATAAACCCCCTTGCATACACACAATTTGCATAAGCGAAAACCACAAGAGAAAAAAAAATAGTATATTTTTCTCATTTTATGGCAGATTCCACCCCTCTCCTCTGCAACCCATATCCACCATCATCTGACACACAAGAAGAACCACCATCACCACCCTATAAACACCACCCATCGCTGGGATCCACCGTGGAACTCTGTATAGGCGAGTTCAACTGGTCCCAGTTTCTCCAATCAGTCCTTGTCTCCGTCGCCTGGCTCTTCGACGCCCAACAGACCTTCATCACCGTCTTCACCGACGCCCCGCCCTCGTGGAGCTGTACCCAGGGCAACAATGCCTGCGCCACCGCCGCCACACTCTGCAACCTCCCCAGGGAGTGGTGGGCGTGGGATGCGCCTGCGTATGCTTCCACCGTGTCGGAGTGGGGTCTTGAGTGCGCGAACTCCGTAATCTCTGGGCTTCCCGCTTCGAGTTTCTTCATGGGGTGCTTGGTGGGAGGATTCGTGCTGGCCTCGCTGGCGGACTCCTCGCTCGGACGCAAGAACATGCTCTTCTTCTCGTGCCTTCTCATGGGCATTACTTCTCTTCTCTCCGCTCTCTCGCCCAATGTTTGGGTCTACTCCGCGCTCAAGTTCTTCTGTGGCTTCGCTCGCGCCACCATTGGCACTTCCGCGCTCGTGCTCGCCACCGAGATCGTCGGAAAACGGCGGCGCGGTCAGATCAGTGTCATCGGCTTCTTTTGCTTCACTATAGGTACGTAAGCATGCGGATCCTGAGGTCGTAACTCATCTTTTTCACCTATTCCTATATGTTCTTTTGCTTACTTCAACTAAAAATGATAATAAAATATGTTTTTGTTAAAATAATTTATCTTTCTCAATAAAATATATTAAGTTCATATATCAAACTTTCTGGGAAACTTCATTCTTTACCCTTGCAAGAGGGTTTCTGTGATTTTAGGTTTTCTAAGAAAATCTCATTCATTATTTTATTTTTTTAAAATTTCTTATAATTAATTTCAGTTGTTGTTGAGTGATAACATAATACATTAAAGAAATTTATTAAAATGTATATGGTTTCACTCTTATTTTGATGAATCTTGCTCAGTTTTATGGTTTGTAAGAAATTTTAATTAGTATTTTTTTTAACTCAAATGTAAATATAAATAATTATTTTCATATTAAAAACAATAAGACAATATTGTTTGGTTTTACTAATCTCAATTTAAGAATGTGTTTGTTGTGTGCATATGTAGGGTTCTTGTCCCTACCAGTCATGGCTTACGCAAACAAGAATTCGTCGTGGAGGAACCTTTACCTATGGACTTCCATTACAACAATTATCTATTGCATATTGGTGAAGGTGTTCGTTACGGAATCCCCGAGATGGCTTCTAGTGCGAGGAAGGAGAGAAGAAGCCGTGGCCACGCTGAAATGCATCACATCTGTCACTCAAAGCAACGTGGATTTGGCCATTAATAACATGTCCCACAAGGAAGAAACGTGGAACGTGGACCTGTTCTCTGCCCTAAAAATTCTGCTACAAAAGAAATGGTCCTCTAGAAGGCTTGTGTCAATTATGGCTATGGGAATAGGTATTGGATTGGTCTATTATGGCATGCCACTAGGCCTTCAAAACCTGTCTTTCAACCTCTATTTGAGTGTCACTTTCAATGCGTTATCCGAGTTACCCTCTGCATTGATTGTGTTCTTCTTCATAGACAAGTTCGATAGGAGACCTGCACTCCTTCTCTTCACTATCCTCAGTGGTGTTTTCAGTGTGATGTCCGTCATTGAAGTGAAGCCATGGACCAATCTGCAAATAGTGTTCGAGTTGATATCATTCTTCAGTGCTTGTTCCTCGTTTAACGTGTACCTCATCTACACAACGGAACTGTTCCCAACTTGTGTGAGGAATTCAGCACTGTCTATGGCAAGGTTAGCAGTGGTGCTTGGTGGCGCGTTCAGTCCAATGCTGGTGAGTGCTGGAAGAGAGAACAAGTTTCTGTGTTACGGTGTTTTTGGGTTGGTGATAGGTTTTAGTGGGATTTATGGAATATTCTTGCCAGAGACAAGGGGGAGAGCACTGTGTGATACTTTGGATGAAGAAGAAAACAAGGAGAAACAGGCTTGTGACATGGTGGCTTAAATTCTCTGGATTTTGAGAAACGTGGTGTAACGTGTTCGGTGGATTTGCCAATTGACAAGTGTGAACAAATTGTAATTCTTATATATATGTTTTGTTTTGATTAGGAAGTGGAAGGTGTAAGAAGGTGGATGTGTAAAAATTTGAAAAGAAATTGTGAAGAAAATTGTGTTAAATATGTATGCACTTCATTTGTTTATTGAAGATGATCCAAAATTCAAGAAGAAGCATAAAAAATTGAAAATAACCTCCATTTATTACAATATTCTTTTCATTTATTGTAATATTCTTTTAAGAAAATAATCAGCTTTAAGGAAAAATCAACTTTTTTTTCACTTAAAAAATCTGAAAAAATCAATTTTAATTCAAGTAAAAGCTATTTTGAATAGTTTTTCATAAATTCAATTTTTTAAGATAATTATTATGAATTACATATAACATATATATTAGCTTCTCTTCAAAAATCTAAAATATATATGAATTTATATAATTATTTTAATTTGAGTAACTAGAACTAAATAACAGCACATCGATATTCTATGGATGAAATAAACCACCTCCAAAACCAATGCCCATTGAATTTAACTAACTTTTTATGTAAAATAATCTTTAATTTATGGACTTATTTCAACTTATTTTGTGCTGTAACATTTCATGGATGTGTCACCATTTAATTTTGAATCAATGAATTACATAAAAAAAACGTTTGGACGACATATTTTCCTAACTTTTACAACTTTAGGATATATTATGATTTGTTATTAATTAGATCTTAGGTTCTATAGTATTAGTTTCAGTTTATTTGCTTCTAGTGTATAAACAATTTTAGTGTATAGAAAATTTTAAACATATTTTGTTACTATTAGTGTATAGAAATTCGATTACTTTAAATATTGTAATATTTCATAGGATTTATATATCTTACTGTCACATATCTGCATCTCCTAAGTATATTAAATATAAATTAAACAAATTGTATTAAAAAAAATTAATATAAATTATTGTTCAGACTAAACCGTAGTTTATATAATATAAACGACGATTTTAGACAAAAATGTATCATACTCTTCTAATAACTTTTTTTAATTTTTTATAATACATTAGACGACAATTATGTATAAAATTGTTGTCACTACGGTTATCAATTAAAACTGTTATTTATAAAAATTATAGACGGTGACTTGAGTAGTTATCTATAACATATATGTTTAGACAATGACTCGATAAACAATGACTATAAATATATCCTTATACATGAGCTTTTTATAGTAATGAATGTTCTATTATGTTCTATGAGCTTATTATGTCAAAATCTACTTTATTTTTGTGCAATATTAATTCATACTTTTAAATGCATTTAGTATATATTTTTAAAAATTTATTCAAGTAGTTTGATTTCTATTAAATCACTACAAAAAATATGTTTATTAGCATGGGTCAAAAAGGGACATTAGCTATAATAAATGGATGCAAAAGTGTAGTTATTATTAAAATTTGGTAGCTAATATGCTCGACATAAAAATAGTAGCGGGTGCGAGGGATACAAGTGGTGTGTTTTTTGCGTAGACCTAGCCTACATGCTCCTCACACAAAATTATATTTTATATTGTTTATGTAAAGAAGCGTGAGTTTAACCTACATGTTGGCCACATAAGTTTTAAACAAGCGTGTGCTTAGCCTATATGTTGTCCACACAAAATTATATTTTATATTGTTTATTCAAAGAAGCGTGGGCTTAGTCAATAGATTGACCACACAATTTTTAAACAAGTGTGGGCTTAACCTTTATAATTTTATTACATATTTAAATTTAATTTAAATATATATATATATATATATGTATTATGTTTGCTAGGGCTTAACCTACAAAATTTTAAATTTTTATTATTATTTATTATTTATATTTTCAGTTATGACCATTTGATCCACACAATTTTTTTTTCTTTTTTTAAGTTTATGTCCATATAACCCACACTTACCCATGTTTTATTTTTTATTTTTTTTAATAATCAAGGCTTATTGGACATTATTTAGGGTTCCTAGCATCACCTTCATTTTCTTTTGCAGCTAATTTTACTTTTTGGTGTAGTGAATTTAATATTGGTAATTCTAATTTTTTTTCAGCAAAGAATAAATAAAATTTAAAATTAAAAGGAACACTTCAAGGTGTCCCAACTCTTATACAACAATCAAATCCAGCAAAATTATTTACATATCCTAACTAATCTGCATAGAAATGCAGGACATATTACACATTAATTTTGCTGTTAAGAAAGCCATCCCAACCAGATACATGCTTATAAAACAGATCTAACAAACATAATAAGTAAAAATTCAACCGTTCATAAATCCAGATAGGTGTGCTTGCTCCTTTTATCTATAAATTTTGGTGACCCATCTCTGATCATATGTTCAATACTAACAGTACTTCTCAATAAACCTGCAACATGCTTTTTAACATTCCCTCATTCTACATAGCTAAAGGATAAAAAACAAGATCGTCTTGTTAATAATATGCAATAAGATAGCTTCTCCATTTTTACCTACCGTTCCTCTCACCCCAATTTTACATCATTATTGAGAGCATACTGAAGCTGTTTTATAGTTTTGTTTTAAACTAACTTGCATTTCTACCACTTTTTTCACAACTAAACAACTATAACCTCACATTTCCATAATGTTCCTTTTTATGATGAATTTTAACATTTTGGTTCCAAAGCCACGTTCTGATGACTTCTTTGCATAAAAGCACTTCTCATTCATAGCATACCTTGCACCATAAAACTCAACCTTCCACGCCTTTCAGCCAGTTCAAAGGTACCAAAGCATAACCAGAACTATTTCACAATAATGATACATGCAACAAAAATCTCATTTAAAACCATTAACACCAAGCAGTAAAAAAAAACAAACAAATATGGACCAAATAAAGCTTTTAATACAAACAAATTATTTTGTTACCATGTTAATGCAGGGCATAAGATCCAATCAGAAAAAGAGAACTTGACTTTCCTTACTTAATGTCTCATCCATGCCCATTATTGAACTTGTGCCATGGTAAGGATTTCCACTGCACATATCTTTGCATAAGATCAGGTGGTGAGAAGCTGAGAGGGAGTTCATACACACTAGATCCCGCTATAGACACTCGATATTGGATGTTTGTACTTACCTTGATCCTCTCCCTTAGATTCGTTGGTAATCTTTGGATCAGGTGTTAGTCTTTGGTAGGGGCATACTTAATGAGTCTTCTGGAAGACAGTGGACTCATGTGTAGTCAGTGAGATTGAAATGAAATTTAATGATTTTGATTGATAATAGATGTATGTGTGGTCTATACGAATGATAGAATTGGTATTGAAATTTTATATGACAACATTTAAAGAAATGTTTACAAATTATTAGTTTGATTGGTGTTTTTGCATGAATTTATATATTATGAAATTTCTTTTCATTAATTTATTCTTGTTTTTCTTGTTATGTTGTGAACTGCGATGACTGTACTACGTAGACGAGCATATGATCATATAGATGTCAGAGGGCTTTGTGATGTAGTTTTGAACCTTATATTGTTAATATTTATATTTCTATAAGTTATAATCTTGTAATAGAAATATTTTGAAAAACTCCAAGTCCGTAGTAGAACTTGTATTGTAATAGTTAGATGTATTTTCTGGGATGTTACATATTAAAATAAAAATATTAATTTAATAAATTGATATAATAATAATGATAATGATAATAATATTAAAAATAAATATTATAATAATTCTATTAATAATTTTCTTATTATTAATAATTTATTATAAAAGTAACACTAATAATTTTATTTTATATTAATATGTATTAAAATAAAAATATTAATTTAATCATATTAATATTAACAACATTAATAGTAATTATTATAATAATATTATTAATAATATTAATAATAATTATAATAATAATAATAATAGTAACATTAATAATAATATTAACAAGTATAATATTACTAATATTAATAATAAGAATGACAATAATATTAATAATAATAAGAAGAATAATAATAATAATCATTACAAAATTCCTTTAATCTAGTGGTTACAAATCCTCCATTATACTTAGTAGAATTGAGTTTTATTCTCTCTTCTTGTAGCAAATTGATAATATTAAATTTAATAAACTTACATAATAATAATTTTAAAAGTTTTAAATAATAATAAATATTTTTTTTCCGTGAGAGTATAGAGGAGTTTGTTGGTGTTTTCTCTGTGTTTTTTTGAAGTTCAGACTGCATGGTTACTGGGTTTTATGGAGTTATACATGCTATGGAGGAAGCTCAAAAGATTGGGCTTACTAATGTCTGGTTTGTGTTGCGTTTACTGCTAGGACTAAATGTTTCGTGGATGCTTCGTAATCAATGAAATACTTGTCTTAATTACTGTGGGAAAATCATGTTTAGGGTTACTCATATTTTTCGTGAAGGGAATGCGTGTGCTGATAAGTTGACTAATTTAAGATTGATTCATATAGAATCATTTCATTGGTATAATAAGCTTATATATAATTTGTTCTTAGAATTCTTCATGAATAGGTATAGCGTACTTATGTATAATTTTTGTTAACATATAGGTTTTGGTCTAGTCTCCCCACATTTTTGTATTTTCTTTCTTTTTTTCTCTTTTTAATAATACTTTTTTCATGTAAAAAAAATAATAAATAATAATATTATTAGTTACTTACACATATTTGTGTTGGTCAATAATTACTGAAAGATCTAATTTCGTTGATAAATGCCATCAAAATATGCGTCATCACACAATGATCTTCCAAAAGAATGGAGAGTCTAAGATACTTGCTTTAGGCAACATAATAGGTGATGTTGAAAATGGAGTAGAAGCAAATGGATATTTAGAAACAAGATGAATAAATAAGAAACTAAAGAAGAAGACATATATTTTGTAGAAACATATAGTCCTATAATCCTATGGATAGGTTAGAGACTTCAAGACTACTTCTTGCTTCTTTTTTTTGCATGCTTGATTGAATTTAAACCTCATCAAAATAGATGTAAAAGTTTTTTTTTTAAATATTATATAAATTAAGAAATGTATGAAATAATTAACAATAGGAGAGACTTAACAACTTATTGTTTTCTCAAAATTATGAAAGAGGAAAATTTTATAAGATTTTCTTTATAATGAAATTTGTGAGAGACATCATATTCATGCAAGTGTATGTCAACAATGGAAAAATTAACCGTCTTCTTAGCATTGTAGTGAAACAAATGAAAAATGGTATATTTCTTAACCAATCTAAGTACTGTAATGAGCTTTTAAAACTATTTAAAATATAAAGATACACAAAGTGAACTACACCTATTTTTACTAGTTGCTACCATGACTATCTTTTCACTATACACAATATATAAATCCCTAATTCTTTGTTACATTTAAGAACAAATGCATACTAGATATCAATCTTATACTAAAGAATAATGACATTTTACTTAAGATAAGAAAATTTCTGAATATTTAAAAAGAATAACCAATATTAATAAAATTTGATATATATGTATATATATTTATTTATTTGTATTGTTCATTATTTCATTAAAAGAATGTTTGATATATAACTTAACATAATGTTATCCGCTATCTTTTAAAAAGTTGAATCCTATGCAAATAAATATATAAAGTGAAATCAAGTAATCCAACATTTTATTGATGAAATATTTTTAAAAATTAATTTTCTTAATTTTAAAATATAATTTGAACTAAAAGAATGATACATATTCTAGAAAACAAAATCATATTTATGGCGCTACAATTAAAAACTTAGTTTCTATTAATCATAAATTAATATGTATTATAAAAATGTTAAAATATTTTTTCTTAAAATATATTTTATAATAATCATTTTTCAAAAGTATTCTTAAACTGATTTTTAATTATTTACAATATATACATTATTAAAGTTATTTTAAAATGTTTTTCATTTTAATTGGATATTTTGTAAAATTACAGTGAAACATTTTAAAGTTAGAATACACAGCTAGAACATCATTACATATAAGTTATTTTTAGAAAAAAATAATTAGTTATTATATTAATTAAATTAAGTTAGATTAAAAAATTATTGATATTTAAAATAATTTTTATTATTAATTTATTTTTATATTGATATTTAATTAGCTATTAAAACTTTAGTTATTAATTATTTTAAATTTTAAAATTGGTAATTAAAATCTAGTTAATTATATTTAATTTATAAATTAATTTATAATTTTTATTAATAATAAAAACTACTTTAAATAACAATATTTTTTTAATTTATAAAATATATTTAATTTAATCAATACAGTAATTAATTGTTTTTTAAATTAATTTTATTTAATAATTTTTTAATAATACTTTTTAGTACGTAAAATATTTGAAAACACTTTTAAATAAAATATATATTCGTAAACCGAAAAAAGAAGTGTTAAAGTTAGTTTATAAAAGCTTGCTTAATTAAATTTTAAATAAATTATTAATTTGAGTATTTTTAATTAAATTTTAATAAAATATTATCAAGTATTAAAAAAATTAATTTCTTTAAGTAATTCTTTGTCATCAACTCAAGATATGGTATTGTTTATAATTTTTAGTTTTCAACTTACTCAATTCACTCATTTCTTTTTCAATCTCCTCAAATTCAACGTTTATTTTCTCTTTAATAAGAAAGAGTCGACTAGTAACAAATCGAAAAAAATTGAACGAATTAATCATAAAGTTAAAAATTGAAAGACGAAAAACTATATGTCCTTAAAAAAAATATTTTGTACATTTGTAAATTTTTAACAAGGCTCAATTCAAAAACAATTATGAGATAATTAAAACTTAATTAAATTAAATTTCGAATTAAAAAAGTATAAGGTAGGATGATTTAAAAAATGTTAAAAACTATTAACAAATTATACTGATTAGAAACTAAATACCAAATTATACTGATTAGAAACTAAATACCTATTTAGAAAATTTCAAACAGTTTAAAGTTGAGTAATTTAAGGATTTTTTTTTATTACACCTGAACACGATTGAAAGGTAAAGAGAAATAAAGAATATATCGTCTTCCTCCTCTGCTCCTGGAAAACCCTTAAACCCATCTTAATAGTTTCATCTTCACTTCATATTTGCAGCGCTGTCTGGTTCCTTCGTTAGGTTTGTTTTGTTCTTATTCCTGTTTTGGTTTGTTTTTCATTTTTCTAATTTTCAATTTGTGGATCTGACTTCCCCAAGACCTATTACAGTGGAGCTGAGTATTATTTACGTAACTATTTCCCCCTTTTGTGAAGTTTTTCATGTCTCTTTAATTTCCCTCTATACGCTCTCGTTTATTTGTTGTCCACAATGTTTCACTTTTTTTCATTTTGCAATATATTTGATTTTGCCCACAAACTGTTCGATATTTGGTCTGAATCGTGGAAACGCATTTTTCCCTCAAAATGTGATTTAGTAGTCCAGTAATCTGATTTTTTTTTTGGTTTCTTTGTCAGATATCGCTTGCCTACAAATACTTTTCGTCCAGTGTAACCTCAAATTGATGCGTTTGCGTACATTGATTTGGGTGCTTGTAGGCATATACATTGTTCGTGTGAACTATGAATCCAATTTAACGTTCAATATGTCAAAGTACACGTTTTTTCATTCACCATCATTAGTTGTCTAATAGAAGGTTCCTTTTCACTGTCAACCAGCCAATTGCACATTTTGGCAGGGTGTCTCACGATGAATATTTTGAATTCTCTGAATATTTCTCGTGTTTCCTCCTTTTCTTTTACCCCTTATCTGTGTGTTTTCTACTAGACTTGCTTCATTATGTGGATATAGTGCAACTCTGCAAGAGTGCATTGTATCAGTTGGTGTCTCGAATCTTGGGATCATCTAATAACATAATATGAACTTGTAATGAAGTGGAAAACTTAGTTGGCTGGCATAGCTCTGTGCATGTGTGGGTGTAAAATAATAGGGGAAGGCAAGTCCGCTAATTGATTTTTGAATTTCAGAGTTGCACTTTCTTCCAACTGTTTACCTAAATGATGGGATTTTTCAGTTTTTACTTGATCATACTCAATGATACATTGCCTGGAAAATCCATGCGAATGTGATATAAGATACTATTTGATTTAATTTTGATAACATTGTTTGTGTGGGCATTTTCTTGTCATCTGGATTCTTACATTATACAATAAATATGATTGGCAATGCAGCCATGTTTTTGCATAGAACACTTGGACGAACACTCTTTGCTGCTGCTGCTAGATCAAAACAGTATGCCACTACAGCTCCTGCTGGTGGCAGAGAAGTTCGCAATCCCCTTCAGGAGTTCTTTGAGGCAGACAGGAGCCCAGACGATGACAAACCTGTTGTTTATGGTATGCATCATGCACCTCTTGTTTTCAAATGGATTTAGTGTGAAAACTTTCACTGGTTTTCATGCAGTAGCCACAATGGTTCAGTACAACCGAAATTCTTGATTTTCACCGTTGAGCTTTGAAGGTTATGCTATTTTTGTTCTGATAATAGCTGTCTCTTTTTATTATCTTTCTTAATGTTTATTGCTAGGTCGGGGTTGGAAGGCTTCTGAACTGCGCCTGAAATCTTGGGACGACCTTCATAAGTTGTGGTATGTGTTGTTAAAGGAGAAGAACATGTTGATGACTCAGCGTCAAATGCTTAATGCACAGAACCTGCGTTTTCCTAACCCAGAGCGCATCTCTAAGGTATCACCTCTCTTTGCACTTGTTCTGCCTTACACATGTGTTGCTCTTGTTAACCGAAGTTACATGGATGAATGGTATTAGAACAATCACAATGGTCTTGTCTTATCTTTTTTTTCCCTGAACAGTGAATTACAAATGTTAACTGTGTATGTGGAACCAAAAAAACACCTATGCATTTTATTGATTTATTTGGTATGTGAAATCAGGTGAGGAAGTCAATGTGTCGCATCAAGCATGTACTTACCGAGAGAGCAATTGAAGAACCAGATCCCAGGAGGTCTGCCGATATGAAGAAAATGATAAATGCTCTTTAATAACTTGAATTGGACCTGTTCATGTGACGGCATTACTCGGTATGCTGTAGCAATAGGACATCTACATCTGCAGATATAAGTTTGCTAACTTGAATGTCCAAAAATATTATTTTGAAGGAGTTTACCGTTTAATGATTTTTGCTTGGTTCTGTATTAGTCAGTCTAGAGGGAATCTAATCAAGCATTCATTGTTCCTAGCGGTCTATAACTTGATAAAGTGTTAAGTGAGTTAAATCATAAATGTTTTGCTGCCTAATTTCTATTTCCTACTTTTAGATGTCTCAACAAACAGGTGTTATCATATTGTCATATTAGAGGTTGTGCAATTTGTTCTGTTTTTCTTTAGTTAGTTACTTTAAAGGGCAACCTTTAAAGTAAATAATTGTCGATTAGAACATGGAACAAATTACACGGACCCTATGTTTTACCCTTTTTGGACTTTTATGTTAAATTTGTTAAGTGACACTTTTTTTATTAAGTATTAGATGACCGTACTACCTTCTTTTTTCTGTCACTCTCTTTGAATTCAAACCACTTTCCCTCACCCTTCTCATCCCCCTCCAGCTTCCTTCTCTCTTCTTCCCATATCCCCTGCCACTGTGCTCCCTCAGTGTTGTCATCGCTACCTTCTGCAGAAGACCTAATCTATTATATCACAAGATCCCCTCCATCACGTTCTCTCGTTGCCTCACTGTTTAAATGTTACGTATTATTTATTAATTGACACCTATTTGCTAAAAGAGTAGCTTTGGGAAAATTATAAATTTTTTTATGATTTCTTGAGGTGAGATTCTTTAGAACAGTTTCCCTTATGCGTGCAAATTCTTGCTATGTAATTCAATATTTGGTCTTTTCATTGTTTTTTTGTTAACAATTTCTCCGGATAAATTTTTGTAGAGAAAATAGTAGATTTTCTAATTTAAGGTTGTCAATAAAATCTAATAGTACATTTCTTGATTTTTTTTAACTGTTTCTAAAATTTGAGAATGTGCTGAAATTACTATTTTCTTTGTGTACTTAATGTAATGCCTTTCCATTCAAGAGGACATTTTGGACGAAAAAACATAATGAAATGTTGTGTGCCAAGCACAAAATATTGGAGTTAACACAATAGATGACATTACGGGTTAGGGGATTAAAGTTAAAATATGAATTTTGCCTACCAAGTAAAGGTACTACAAGTATTCGACAAAGCGAAAGTAAGTCATTAACATTGATTGTGTAAACATGATAAATCTTTAAAAAAGAACCAATTTTGGATAAGACAATTGTTACGTAACTTTTCTAGTTAGTAGCAGATATAACATTTTTGAAAAATTTTGTGGGCATAAACGTTGGTCACCCTTTGAAGCAATATTAACAGCTTTTTTGTCCGTTGAAATTTGGCGTGGGGTAACCCATTTCTACATAGTAAGGACAACCTCAGGAAATATGAGACACTATACCAAGTTAAGAGTTCTTCAAGTATAGCCTGGAACGTATCAAGTTTAATTTCTAAAATCTGAATCTCGTAACTAGTCTTGGATTAGACTGAATTAATAAAAAGATACATGTGATTAACTCTCCTAAGTCAAAATTTAAGAAAGCCACTTCTAAATTTTAAGTTACAAATTCAGGCTAATGAAAATTGTTTTTCAACCTCAAAATGCTTGTTGAGTTTTAAATATGTAAAAGGATTGTTTCAGCATACTTCAATCTCTTCCAAATGGAGACCTAAGCATGCGGCAAATAGTTCAACTTACAAGATTGCACATTTTATATAACAAGAGTGTTATCAACATATTTTCTAATATACTCCTTTAAATATATTATTTATTATCGATTAAAATTTAATAAGATTATAAAAGTTTTCATAGTTTTTAATAAATTTAAACTAATAATACAAAGTGTATTCAAAAGTGTGATTAAGATTATGCTGTTTTGCTGACATTTCTCATTAACAAACTAAGTTAATAAAAGTCGGTCATTATTGTTTAATCACTCTTTAATATCAATGCACTGTGCTTTTACAGTTTAGATTGGGTCAGATTTTGATGGCCTAACCTACAAAAGTTCCATAACCGATGAGAACATTACACATTACGACTGGTAGTGATTGAAACCAACAAGCAAAACCAATTAACAAAAGGAATATTGCCCAAGCAATGACTGACACAGCGAATGCAATGTCTTGCCAACCTTAATTTTCCCACAAAACAAACAAGAAGATACCGTTTGATGTGTATGGGGCTGTCTTTAAGGATACACACTTATATCAGATAAGTTCATGAGTCATCATGGTGCAGTACATTATAAGGATTATATTAGGCAATGAGTCTCAACTCTCAAAACCACTGTAGTTAAAATTGTGTGATGAATGGGCCTCCACATAAACAGTTCTAGTTTATTGATGTTTATCTATAGTCATCTAATTCTCACTGTTCACAGTGTCAACAAAGTATATTATCAGTATAAAAAACAGTTTTAGCCCCTCCCTCTTCCTCCATTTAAGCATTTTCAGTTTCTTGATGCCAACTCTCACATCAAAGTGAGCACAATTGCAAAACTTAAAACTTTCAGCATGTCTGGCAGGAGAAACTCCAGAACTTCAAAATTCACAGAAAGTGGGATTAATGATCTAATGATGAGGCTACTAGCACTGCTGCCAAAACTAAACCAAAGAAGCGACTCAAGGGTATTACACACCAAGGTATGTGAAGTTTAGAAGTTTTGATCATTATCTTTCTTCATTCTGAACATTATTACATTATGTTTACGATGCATATATAGTCTATAGTCCATGACGAATCTCACAATAGCAGTTAATGTTACCTTACACCCAGAGGTGATACTGGTAGTAAATATAGTAATTCTTTAAAGATGATTTCTTTTTCATTATCTCAACAAAATCTTATCTATTTTTTGCTGCAGGCATCAGTAAGCATGATGCAGATCATAAAGGAAACTTGCTCTCACATCAGTATGCTTCAGAGAGAGGTAAAAGAGCATGGTGAAAGGCTAGCAGAGTTAGTGAATTCTGCATACACTAGTGATGTTGACGAGGAGTGTCTTAGAAAACTTCATCTCTGAAAGAAAATCTGGTTCTCACACCGTCATTTCTTTCTCCCATGATCTGATCTTGGGGTGAGAAGAAACGTATCTTCACTCCTTTTTGAATTGTTTGACTTGACTGATTAGGTTCAGATTGTCCCTTATCTGATGCTTCAACTTCGTCTGGTGCTTTGTCTTTGTTTTATCCCTTATGTAGCATTAAAAGACGAATCTTTGTCTATCCTAGTTTCGCTTAGTTTGTTTATTCGCAAATCTACAAGATAATTTTTGAGATTTGATACTTTCCTATCAGTGTAAGAGAAATCAACAAATTTAATATTTACTACAATTTGTATGTCTTTAATTTTTTAGAGCTTTCTCAATTTTGGAGTCAAATTTCTACTTCGATCCTTGATGTTAAGGATGTAACATGCATAGCCAAAAGCATGAAAAAAAACTAATGTTGGATTTTCTATTCCTTTGTAATATATAAGGAGTCTTTTCCAAAATAGGTCTTATAAGTATTTTATTTTGAACATAATAAATAATGTTAACTGCCTTTGGAATTGAGTTTTCACAAAGCATTATTCTTATAGTCTTCTTTTCTTTCTTTTCATAGCCTCACTGGTGAGGTATTCCATGTGAAGAGAAATTGCTGGGTATACCATTTGAAGACATTTGAAATTCTCCATTTTCAAACTGTGTTCCATGGTCATTTCTAAGAATAGAGATACAACAACATTGCAAAATTTGTACTCTTTTGTACAATACTTAAAATACATGGAAAAACTCACTCTTGTAAGCTAGGTAGAAAACCCATGTATATCTAGAATAGACATTAATGATGGCTAACATTATGTATAGAGAAAACAAATTTGGGCAGGGAGTGTAATTGTTGCTTAATCTATCATATTGGAATCAATAGCTTTTCGAGACTCCGTTTTGTTCTTCTGTTAGAATTATCTATGTAGGGATGGGACTCAATTAGTTGTTTCATCATGTATTCACATCTTAATAGGATATTCATTTTGTTTGGTTTGGACGTGGTTTTGGAAAGTTATATATGAAACATAACATTTGTGTGTTATAGGGTTGGAACATCTTAAAATGTTCCTCATTTAATGATTTTATTCTTTTGCTGATAAAAAAAATGATGGGCAGCCCTTATTGCTTGCCACAAAGACTCAAGGTTCTCGTTGGACCAAATAGATCCATATGCAAAATGTTTAAGAGCCTTGAAATGGAAACACAATGGTTGGGTTTGAAAAATCTTTTTAACTATTTCGTCTTCTGCTATGCTTTGCATAGAATATAAATTTTCCATGAAAGATTAGGTTGACCTCATATAAGATTTTTCCACAAAAATTTTGAAATATATTTGAGGTTTAAATGTTCTAATTTCCTATGCAAAAGTCATCTCTCATCTTTTGTCGATAACAAGTAGGTGACCTTTCACTTACTTAAGTCCAAGAGATCAATCTCATAGAAATTGCTTTTTCGTCTGGCTGTGAATACAATTTGTCAATCAGATGAATAAGACTACACATGTATCCTTGTTAAAAGATATTATATAACCGTTGTCATGTAACTAACTTATGCTCAACAGATTCTATTTTAGTCTTTCTACATGTAAGAAATTTTGAATGTAGACTACAGAGGATATATTATAGACCTAATAATGTTATCTTACATTTTCTGACTCCATCAAAAGCTACTTTTCCACCTTCATGTTTTTGGAGGTCTAGGAACATAGACTTGGTATCGTCATGTGTCGCAAGAACTATTTAAGAACCAACTTTGTTCTTGACCTTTTCCCGTATAGCATATTTGCAACAGGAATTTATGAGTTTCTTAGGTTCTAAAATCCTTTTGGATTCTTTCTTATTAGTTTTGGGTATTTGTTTTATTTGTTTGCATCTGACATGGGTATGTCAAGACTTCCCATAGTTTTTACTAGTAGCTCTAAAATATTTTATAAAATGATTTTTCTTTCTTTTGTTCCCATCAGATCATATCCAAGACCAAACTTGTCAGATATATCTCTTGAAGTTGCAAAGAGAAGATTTAAAGCTTTAGAACTATTAGCATTTTTTTTAAATCATCCTTAGAGCATGTCTCCTTTTCTTGCAAAAGTTCTTTTCAACATCTAACTTTTGAACACTAGTTATAAGTTGATCTCTCTTTTTAGCTTCTCATTTTATAAATCAAGACTTTAAAAATTTGTTTTAACTCAAGATATTTTTAGAGATAGAGTTACAATTGGTGAGAATATCCTCAGAAGATATATCATTCTCTTCATCTTCATCAGACGATGAGCATAATGAGTATGAGATTCCATAAAAACAAGAATTAGGTTAGATATTATCTTTTCTATATCTGCCATAAGACAAAGATTTGAGTGTTTTTCTGCACTTGAGTCTGAGTTTTCCCAGGTTGCCATAAGGTTTTTCTTGGTTGAGTGATGCTTTCTAGTTAGCTTAGGACACTCATTTCTTACATTTCTCGACTTATTGTACTCAAAGCAAACGATGTTCTATGAGGTTTCTTCCTCTTTCTTCCTATACGAGTTTTCTCTTTTTATAGAAAACCTTATGTTTCTTTGCCCTCTTGTTTGAGCAACTACTTAAACCTTCAAGGATATTAGGAAGGTTTCATCATCAATCTGACTTCTCCCCATATATGTTTTCGGTTGTTTTCTTGAATTTTAATGACTTTGTTTTCGTTTCATTTGATGGTTGTCTACTTTGTGAAAGATTTGGCCTAGAGTGCTTTCTCTATGACTATTATAGCTTTCTTTTGTTCTCTATCCTACAAATGGGCTTTATAAACTCTCAAAATCCCAAGAAGCTCATCCCAAATGAGTTTCTTGAGGTCTTTCACCTTAGTAATGGTTTTCATCTTGAATTTCCATATCTTAAGCATGTTGTCCAACAACTTCAGTTAGAAAAGCTTTGTCTAAGAGATCACATCTTGCTCGAGAATATGTGCATTCTATAAAACATTTTGTCCATATTTTCACCTCCTTCATGGTGAAAGCTTCATACTGGCAGGTAAGTATGACGACTTTATGAAGTTTTATATCCTCATTCATTTCCTAGTTAAAAGCTAGAGAATCTCATATCTCTTTTGCAGTTTTAAACCTGCACATTTTCTTCTAATCATTCTTAGAAAGTGCATAGATGAAGGTATATTTTGCCTTATTGTTTAACTTCATCTAGTTTTATTCTTTCATGTTTCCATCCTCCTTTTCAGAATGAGATCTTCACCCTTAATGATAATTTGTCACAACTGATAATCTGTGAACTTTGCGTATATTTTTCATCCAATCTTTTTCAGTAGGAAAAGTTTTCCTCCTAGAGGTAGGATGCTTGAAGAGTCCTTTGACAATCAACTTTGGTTCCATACTTGTCATATTTGCTATTTGATCTTTTCCTCTTAAACATAATTAGGCTCTCAACCTTAAAAGTTGAACCTCATACCAACACTAGGAATTGTTGAATTATGTTTTAAAAAAAAATTATTACTTTTCGTGAATAACATATGATAATGTGTTATTTTTTAATTTAGGAATTGTTGAATTATGTTTTTAAAAAAAAATATTATTTTTCATGAATATCATATGATAATGTGTTATTTTTTAATTTTGGAATGAGAATTGAATTGCATTTTGCATGTCTTTTGGTTCTCTCAAAGTCTTGAAAAATAAGAGTATTATTTTCCTTGATTCTGAAACCAGAGACCTTCATTGGTAAAGTAAGTTTCTCTTTAAGAAACTTTGAGGAAAAGTTAAAAATTCTTTTTTAATCTTTCGTTGCGTTTAAAGGTGTTTCCATCAGTATTGCACTAGAAGACTAGCACATATTTGCATCCCCTTTTGGAATGTTTGTATATTGAAGGATGCCTTTTTGGTCCCTGCAATGTCATTGAAACCTTCCAGTACTATATGATGAATATTTTTTTTTACTTTTTTTTTACTTGATTGAGCATTGCATAGAAGTTTCGTGGATGATTTCAATATTTCCTTTGATGAATGTCTAGCCAATCTCACTCAGATGTTTGATAAATACATAGAAAATAACCTTGTTTTGAATTATGAAAAATATTATTTTATGCTTGCACAAAGCACCATCTAAGTCATATAATTTACGAAAAAAGGCATCCAGTAGACCATGCTAAATTGAACAAGAAAGAAAGTACTAAAGTGTGATTTTTATTAACTCATTATTTTCAATAGACGTTTGGAAGGCTTCACCCATATAAGTAAAAATTTTAAAATCTGCCCATTTTAATAATTATTTGTAAAATTTCACCATTCTCATTAAAAACTGAGAAATAAAAAAACATCATCATAACATATAAACCCTCTAAGATAAATGCATTAAAAATTTCCTTCTTAAATAAAATTTTCAAAATAAGAACTCATTACAATCAAAAGTTCACAAATATATTTCATTCAATATCAAAATCTGTGCTCACTAAAATTTGCACCGACACCTCATATTCTGACGAACAGAAAGAACTTCATTAAAATTTCAAACTCCATAGTACAATAACCTTGGTACAGCCACATATTATAGCATTAATTAACTATATTTACACACAGGTATTCCAAACCTGATCCAAGTAAAAAAAAATGCAACGATTTGAAAGGTTCAATGGAGCGTCATGTTGAAATGGCTTAACAAATTACGAATATTGGCAACAATAGCCAAACTGTTACTGATGTACTCGTAGGATCTCTTCATCATTTTCTTCATCTTCTCAAGGCCCGCCACGTCACCCACCTCTTCCAGTCCGTCCAGGCACGTCTGCTGGTCGGTCAACGCTGCGCTCACCCACGTTTGCACGTCGCTCACTGCTTTGTCGTTCAGCGTCGCCGCGGCCGACAGCGAGTCGTTGAGTCGACTCAGCGCGTCGTCCAACTGGTCCTTGCAGTCGGCGAGCGCACCTCCCTTCGTCGCGCCGAGCGAGGACGAGAGGTTCTGGAGCGCATCGAGCGACGCGCGGAGCGAGAGGGCGAGGATGGTTTGGGGATCGGTGGCGTTGGCGGAGGACGGGATGGCGGCGAGGCAGGCGGCGGGGAAGCGCGTGACATTGCAGACGACTCGGATGTAGTCGGCTGAGTTGCGAAGCTGTTGTGAGTCAGTGGTGCGGTGGTGAACAATAGATGCGAGAGCAAAGGCGAAGGTTAGAGTGAGGAAAAGGATTCCTAAGGCCGAAATTGTGGTGGTGATTAAGGGTTTTGAGATTTGGGATTTAGGGTTTCGTTGTTGATCTTCGATTTTGTGGTGATCGCGTTCTATTTTACCGTAACCTTTGAACATTTTCAGAGAATCCATGTTTCTTTCTTTCTCTGATTATGCTTCTCTTCTCATTTCTCTTTGCAAATTGTTTATTTTGTGAGAAACTAATAATAACGATTGCTGGACAAATACCGTAGTCAACACGGTTTGTTTTGTGTTAATGTTAAATATTTTTTTAATTATAGTTTCAATTTCTGAAATTTTTTGATAAATCCTATTTTAGTCTTTCAAAATTAAAAATAATTGATCAAAATACTGTTTTTGTTCTTAAACAGAAAAACTTTTTTTTTTTGTTTTAAATTCTATTTAGAATCTAAAATTTAATATATAGGGATTAAAATTATCTTTTTCAGTTATGAACTTATGAGAAACTAAAATTTAACTTCTTTTTTTTAATTTGGAGACCAAAATCATAATTACCCTAAATTTTAAGGAAACAAAACATAATTAAGCCTTTTTTTCTCTTTCATATATATTTTTGGAAATTCAAATGTTGAATTAGTAAAAACTACTTATAATGCAACCGTCTTATAAGAACATTTATAAAATCTTGTTTTATTTTAGATAAATTTTATTATTTTTATATAACTCTTACAAGTTTGGTTTGGTTTTAATGGTGAAATTTATAATATTTATATATATATATATAAAATATTATTCTCTTTTGTAGACATTATTATGAAATTTTAACATTTTAATTTAGGTGTCCTCTTCAATAAGAACAGTAAAAAAAGATATTAAAAAAGTAAATAACAATTAATGTAAAATATTATAAAAAAAAATACATATAAAATTATAGGTGTTTGTGGATTGGATTAGGGATTAAGATTTAGACAAACTTATTATTTAACTCACTAAAAAATATTAAGTTAGGTTGAAGATGACTTTGATCATGATTTTTATTTAATGTTCTCGAATGAAATTTATTCTCTTTATTGCAATTTCATTAAATTTCTACATTTATAATTCTGTATTTACATTTTAATTACAATTTCGATTTAAGGTATGTTTTATTTTCAGTTTGTATAGTTTTCGCGCTTCAATTTTTTTTTTCTTTTCATTTTTTGTTGTTTATAGTTTTTTTCATTTACATTTATGCACTTATACATTCTTGTTTTTTATAATTCAATTAGACAAAGAGTTTTTTTATACAATACAACTTTTAGACGATCCAGTAGATGATAATTATTTTTTTTTATTCATAATACATGTGCTTTACGTGTTATTTTAAAATTTTAATTGTAATTTTAATTTGTTTTTCCATTCACGCATTGCTTTTATCTAGTGTAGTTCTACTTCATTAGTCTGATACATGTTCTATTTTTTGTTTCGTTAATACAATTTTATTTTTCTATCATTTTAATTCCAGACTTTTATTGCTATTAGTTTTTAGTTCCAATTTTTTAAGTTTTCGTTGAGTCATTTTACTCAATTGTAGTTATTTTCGATTTCTTTCTTTCTTGTCTGTTATGCTCTGTTTTTTATTATTTACATTTATTTTTTTCGTGAATTCAATTTTTTCCTCATTCAAAGAGATATTAGAAGCAAGGGAATTGTGCGAGATGGGTCTTTGCGAATTCAAACTAGGTTAGTCATGTACTAGGAAGCTTAATTTTTGTTTGAAAACTCATACAAATAAGTGGTTATCAGTCCTAAATTTTAATATTTTCACAAGGAATAGTACCAAGAGTAGTAGTAGTAGTATTTAACCGTTATGTTCACATTATAAACAAATTGAAAAACTAAGAGAAGACAATAGTAATTTTCATACTCGATTTAACCCTTTTCTATTTAATGTAATTCAGCTTGCAACTGAAATAGTAATTTACGTACTCGATTCAATCTTTTCTATTTTATGTAATTCAGCTTGCAACTGAAAGTCGTTGTATCTTAGAAACATGATGTGAGATCCAAGTGTTTCATAACAAAAGATACAACTTCAGACTATTAGTGCACACGAACCTTAAGCACATAAATACAAGTCTCCATCAAGATCTATTGGTGGTTGATTCTTAGAAATTGGCCTTGTGAGATTAGAGAGCATCAATGTTAAGCGATATAACGTGAGGTGTGATGCTTTTGTTAATATACCATTTTACTTACGAAGCTAAGCCAAACTTCTTGGATCGGGTTGAGTAAAATTCGGCTCTTTCCAAAGCAAGTTCAAGTATATGGATTCTTTGATGTTCATTCACAACTATTCTTCTACTCATAAATACAGTGTAAGCATTTGCTTTGACTACAAGATATCCACTACAAAGCAAACACTAGCTGCAGATTATAATTGAGGACCTATTTATTCCTATAACTAAATATTTCACCAAAGAAATCCATTCAAACACACTTTCACTGTAATTTTCTAAAAACCAAATGCAGATGAAGTTCAGAAACTAAGGCTCGTTGGCAGAAAATGAATCAATAAACATCAAAATTATTTAAAAGAAAATCTTAATACTTTAAAATATATAAGTTGAAAAGAACATAATATGTCATGCAAAATGTTTTCACAAACAAGGAACCGAGGATGAAAATGTATAACAATCAAAAACGATAATCTAGGCACGTAAAGTAGATGCACTAGAAAGGCTTCATTAAGACTCTAATCCTCATCTTCTTCATCTCCATCTCCACCTGATGCCTTCTTAGCAGCAGCCCTTTGGTTCCTTCTCTTCACTCTTCCAGGGCGTCCTCCACCAAGGGGACTTGTAAGTGAAAAGTCAATGTGCTTCTGTGAGTCCACCCTCACCAAGAAAGACGGGATGTTCACCACTTGCCTACCAACCCTGTCGATACCAAATGACACAATAAAAAAGTCATTCTCCAAACAATACATGAATTACGAATATATCAAACAAATTGGACTGATACATCACCAATCAGTTCTTGCAAAACATTCAGCTCTTGCAGTTAAAAGAATTCAAAAATACGAAATAAGAAGCTGATACATCAATACTCAGTTCTGGCAACACAGAGGATTTGGTAACACTTGATACAAGTGTATGAGAGAACTTCCTAAAACAGCTCACAATATATTCACAGGTTGCTTTTGGGCTTATTTCAATCAGCTCTTTACAAAAAAAGATCTTACAACCTTATGAAATAAACTCACCCTATTTCATCTTCAATTATGAAAACAACTTGGCTCCATTTACATATATTACTTCACAAGCAATTATAGAAGAAGAAGAAAAAGGTAATTTCAATTATATACTTCTGCAGCAAATTAAGCTAATTTCAATTAACAAAAGAAAATTAATTCAGTTTGCTCATCATTTACTTGTTCTATAATTACTCAATACATCCAAATATAACCTAATTCACAAACACTTACGCAATAGGCACTTATTCAATAAGCCACATACTCGTCTATATAAACTCTTCAAGAATAGGAAAGTAAAAAACTATAAAAAAATTATCAAGATCATTCAATTTCTTTTCCTGTCTATGCATTTTAGCCTTAATCAGAAAAAAGCATAAAAATTTTAAAAAATGCAAACTCGGGGAAAAAATCCCCAACTCAGTATTGAAAGCATGAGATTGATAATGAGCAAAAGCAGCAACGAGAACTGAAATCAATACGAAAACGGAGCGGATTTGGAAGTGGAAAAGGACCTGATGTGTCTCTGCTTGATGAGAACCCTGGCATGGTGGATGGACTTGGCCATGCCGGACTTGAAGACGAGGGTCTGGAGGCGGCGCTCTAAGAAGTTCTCGACGGTGAGTGCGAGGACGTAATCGAGTTTGTTCTGGGTCTCGTCGAGGAGACCGTAGCGGAACATGCGGCGGAGGAGAGCCTCGCCCTCAAAGATCCGACGCGGGTTCTTCTCGTCGAGAGTGAGGAGGTTACGCGCGTTGTTGCGGATACGGCTGAGGGCGTACTGCACCCTCCAGAGCTCCCTCTTGCAGCGCAGTCCGTACTCCCCCACCAGTTTCAGCTCCGCGTCCAGACGCTCCTTCTCGTACGGACGACGCGGCTTCTTAAACGTCTTTCCATCTGCCATAGAAAACAAAAGAGATCAATGGTGTTATTACGGTTGTTGGACATTGTGAGGGAGTGTTCATCCATCTACTCACAGTTCCTGTAAAACGAAACGTGCACCATGACTGTGGTCTTCTACGGCGGTGCCGTTTTCCTACTCCGCTCTGCTTGCGCCCTCGATCTTCTCTCTCCCTTTGTTTCGCCTTTTTAAATCACAAAATCCTAATTCCTAATGCCCCCTATTACTTCAGCTTCGGCGAAATTAACAAATTAGATTAGGCCCAACGTCTTCACCGAAAGCACTTTCTTTCTTTCTGCAGCCCCAAATTTACTCCTGCACCACATACGTAGTGAAATGTCAATTTTATTCTTAATGAAAAAGTTAATAAAAACCTAAATTTTGTTCTCGTCTCCGTTTCATTTTGCGATTTTGCTTGGAGAGGCATTGTCTAAGGCCTTTGATGTTGTGAGGAACTACTTGATGCTCATTGTCTCGCCATGGCAGCTTAACAGGTTTTTTTTTAACTTTTTTCATTTTTTATGTTGTATATGCACTATTTAAATTAAGAAGTTTTAACATTATTTACATTTTTATTTTCTCATTTAGTAATTTTTTTTTATCTAGCACTTTTTACTTTTATTTTTTTATTTAGCACAATTTTAAAAATAATAATAAATAATAATAAATTTTAAAAAAATTGATAATTTTTAATTTTGAATGCATTAAAAGGATAAATACTTTTCGTGTTTAAAATAGTTAAAAATATAATTAATGAATAAATAAATGAGTTTTTACAAAATAAAAATAAAAAAATAATAAATTAAAAATGTTTAGTTTAATTATTTTTAAATAAAGAAAAACAAAATTAAACCCTACAACAATATAAAAGTTGAATCTATAAACATAAATTAGTATTTATTTTTATTATTATTGATGATGTAATCATATTAATTTCAAGTAAAAAATACAAGACATAATTATAAAAAAACAAAGTTAATTAGTATTAATTAGTAGTGGACACATAGATAATATTGAAGTGTCTACCCTAAATGCAAAATCCTAAAAAAAACTAATGTAAATGTTGCACTTAATGCTTAAAATGAAAAGAAAAAATGTGAAAATAAATAAATATAGAAAATAAAAAACAGCAACAATAAAAATAAAAATAATAATAACTAAAAACATAAAAGATATAAAATAAAGACAAAACAAAATAAGATAAAGATAAAAGATATAAAAAAAATAAAAACAAATCTAATTAATACTAATTGACTTTGGTTTTTTTATAATGTATAATTCATAATACAATTTTTATATTTTGGCATGTGCAATCCAAGATATTAATTTTCTATTCCAAAAATATACAAAATACATTTCGGTATTATAGAATGTATACTCTTAAATACAATTTTTTGTATTTTGGATTATATATTATGAAATATGAAAAAATATATATAAAAAGATCTCTAGATTACATAATCTATAACTGAAACTCAAAAATTCAATCGAGATATTCACCAAAAATATAACCACAACCACCTCGCACCACCACTAAACAACAACACCACTAAATACCATCATCACCAACCATTACTAGCATCACAACCACAAAATACATCACAAACTTCAAAACACACTGAAAACACTCCAACATTATCAATGGCTAAATTTATTTTCAAAAGGGTAATACTAGTATTTTAAAAAGTGAGGGATTCAGGTGTTGGAATTTTGAAAATCATATTATAAAATTTATTATAACTAATATAAAAGTTAAAGATTAATCCTTTCATAATGTCATTTATAAAATTATAATTCTAAAGTCATTAGTCATATGTTTGGATCTTGATTATAAAATATTGTATGATTATCTACCAATACAATAGGTTAATAAATATATAAAAAAAAACTGTTAAATGGACTAAACTGAATATCCAATCATGTAGCCATAAATTAGAAATCAGCTTCAAAGATAATAAGACTTGAAATAAATAATATATTTTTTAAATTGAACAATACAATAATATAGTTTATTAAATTAATAAGACACTACACTTAATTCAATTCATACCTAATAAGGTTGCATAAGTTAATGTTAGAATGTAAATTTCATACTAATTTTACTTAAACAATATTCCATTATTTCAAATTTATCTTGTAGATAAGATCTGATGCAACAATGGCAAAAGGTGATGAGCTTACAGGTGACTCCAGTTTGACCTTACATAATTATGTGGTCTAGATTTTCATTAAGACAACTCCAACATTTACAATATCAATTGCTACAATGTTTTAATGTATTCATTTTTTAATGAGTAACACTCTTTTATGTCGTCTTTTTTATCTGACATAACAAAAGGCATGCAAAGTACCAAAGCATTGTTGTTTAAGATGCCTTTTCTACTTCCAACTGTGATGCACCAAAGAAATTCCGCAAGACAAAACAAAGAAAACTTCTATGAGAGAATAAAAAAAGCGAATATCATTTACATAGGTTAATCATACTCTCACTTGAAACTTACATACTTTGTTTCCAACTAAACAAAATGCTGAAATTTTTGGAAGGAAGGCATCTTCTAAAAGAGGAGGAGGAATGGACTTGGTGTGAAGTGTTGGAATTCTCTTAACAAATGTGTTGGGTAGTACCTAGCCTAGCATATGTGAAAATAGTTTTGGTGCTATGATATAATTGGCGACAGTAGGAATATGACAGAAAGTCAAGGAGTTGGAGAGAAAAGATTTTATGCATTTGTGACAAATGTTGAATCAAACACATCTTGGCTTTGTATAATGAATTAAGCTAAATCAGTTTAGGTTCGTTTAAGTTTTTGTTGTTATGTAATGTTTCTTGGTATGTAAGCTTGGTGGGTGAGGTTTCTTGGCACTTGTATAAGGATTGAAACATTCTTGAAGTGTCTCCTTTTAATTTCATTTATTTTTTGTTGATAAAAAAAATTAAACAAAATGTTTTGATATTACATATTGATTGTGCTTCATGCTTTAGCTTCCGGTAATAAAGATATATATCAATGCACCCAAAACCTTGATATTTCCATATATGTTTTTGTTCAAAAGTTTTATCAAAGTTTATGTATTGACGCCTTTCTATATAGGAGATTACTCCACACTTTACATATGATTTTCTATGTACAAAGATCTGACAATGCTTAAGAAATGGAGAAAATGCATTCAAAAGACAAGTAACAAGAGTTATATGATAAAAACCTTTATAAGATGAATAACATCAAAATATTAAATGCACTTCAACATTCATTTTGGACAAAAAAGTTAAAAGGTTGAGATAACGACTAGTTTTTTAACCCCTTAGTACAAGAGAAGAGGAAGAAGAGAAGTCAAGTTAGAAAGAAGTTGTGTGAAAAAAACAAAATGCTCTTGTTGCAATACTTCTCATCTTGAGAAAAATCAACTTTTTTTTATAAACTATTGATTATTATATCATTGAAAGTGTTAACTACATTAAGAGAGAGTTCATCATTGTATACATCCACGAGACATTAAATTTTAAGTCCATTTTGAATTTTTGTGTTAGTTCTTAAACCTTCAAAATCTTGGTATGCTATAAGCCAAGACTAACTACTCGTATGTTATGTTGTGGAACTTCAAAAAGTTATTGTAAACAATAAATGTGTTGTAAGTCAATTATACCCATTAAAAATACTTGTGTTTTCAATCTTTAGTGAAACTTAACCCATGTGTTAAGAATTAGACATAAGTTTATCTTGAGAAAAAGTTTTATAAACATTTATATGTTCATATTTTTCCTTATCTTGTTTTAAGACTAATTTTATAGTGAAATGTGTTTTGATATTTTTATGAAATGACAATTTTTTAAAAGGATAATGTAATATTTTTTTAAAGTGAAAACGGTTTTTTTACTAGAAATATAGAATGAAGATATATATATATATATATATATATATATATATATATATATATATATATATATATATATAT
>Ga0123342_1000947_pt1 | contig 48399 bp, 22 predicted proteins | sample Turbeawhitnodule_FD_89960 | JGI IMG/M metagenome (GOLD analysis project Ga0123342, IMG submission 89960) | Root nodule microbial communities of legume samples collected from Mexico - Turtle bean Mexico white nodule | ecosystem: Host-associated > Plants > Roots > Nodule | place: Mexico: Nepantla...
AAATAAAAAAAAAAAAAAAAAAAAAAAAATATATATATATATATATATATATATATATATATATATATATATATATATATATATATATATATATATATATATAAATAAGATTGTAAATGGTCAACAAAGTGAATCATGAATTGTGATAAGTGTTTTAGTTTTTTTTTTAAAGTTTTCATGTTAGACATTATAATCAGTGTCTTAGTTACTAAACAAATTTATTTCATATGCAACTAGACCAAACTAGAAGTTTCTTGCATCATCTTGAGAAACATGTAGTTTATGTAGTGCAAACCCATCAAACAAAGTATCTTACTTACCTAATACATGCAATTGGGCAAGATGTTATCATTTGTAGAATCTCATTCCAATATTATAATAAATTGGTGAAACTTTATTATTCCACTCATTTTGTCTTCAAATTCACAAGACATAAAATATATGACAACCATGTGGATCTTGAGCTTCCGGGAGACAAATGTGTTTATGAATTTCTCTTCAATTTATCATACACAAGAACATGTATTTGACATAAACATGAAACATATCTTTTATATGATTTTCTATAATGACATCATTTTTCTTAGTGTGAGATACTTCTGGAATATCAATCATTGCATTGGGTTATGTTCATGTAGTGCAATTCATCACAAATAAGATATTTTTCTATAATGTCTATTTATAGTCACTCACTTCTATATTTAATCCAAGAAAAATACAAATGTTAATTACTCTTAGATCAATTGTTGGATAAATTTTTAAAAAAAACTATTCAATTTCTTTCTTGTACTTTTCATACGTGTAATTTAAATTGATCCAACTATGATCTATTTTCAAACACTAGTAAAAACCTACTAATTAATATAATGAATTTACATTTCACTTTTGTTTGAAAAAGTCACATTATCTTATTATGAAAAGCATCCTTTTATAATTATTTTAGCATGTGATAATATCCTCTTTAGGTGAAAGAAGTCACCTTATCGATAATATTTCATATTGATATCCTACTACATTAGTGCATGACATGAAAACAATCATATTAAATTCATCAAATTCAAGTACAGACTAAGAGAACAAAACAAATATGTATGTTCAAATTTCATGAAGATTATGTGTGATGTATACCTATTAAGTAAGTAAGGATGAATTTGTTCAACAATTAAATATAAAAAAATAAATAACTTAATCAATCAATTAAATGATATCAATTTTTTTTTAAAAAAAATCACAAAATCTATTTTTTTTTTGTGTGAGAATTAAATATAACATTAAATTTCAATAGTTAATAGATTCAACGTCAATCTCAATAAACATGTCTAATTAAAAAAAATCTAAATATTATTGAACATGAATAATATTTAGAATTCTACAAAGAAATTAGACTTGATTGCACTGTATATCAATAATTATAACTAAAAGTGGTGTATTTTCTATATTTATAGGAACATTTTATGTTTTTTTTTTATAAACTTGATATTTTTTGAACATTTATAATAATTCCATGTTTGATTTCTATTTTAAGAATAATTAAAAGTTAGTAATTAAAAGTTACTAGAATAATAGAGTAATTAAAGCAATGTAAAGTTAGTAACCTCAAAGAAGTGAGGGATGTGGGAGTTGTAGGAAGAGAAGGAGGCGCATAGCTAGTGTTTAATAGTTTGTGTGATACCCGTGAATACTCTTATTAAATTCTTATTTTATTAAAGTAAAATATTTTAGAACATAAAATACTTAAATTTAAAAATTATATAAATATTTTTTACTTCATTAAAATTCTCATTTTCTTTGTTAGTTTTATTGGATTTCAGTAAGCATCTGACAACATTTTTTACAATTTTAATTTCCATATATAATTTAAATAATGTATATATTTAAATTATTAATTACATTTTTAATTTAATTATAAAATATATTTATAACTAAAATTGAATTATATTATAATTTTAAGTTTAAGTTTATTATCTAATTACTTTATATTTAAGTTGTTTAAATATTAAAATAATAAACTTTTCAGAAAAATATATATAAAGTTAGTTTTAATTTTTAAATTTTTTTTAAATATTTCAAATCTCATTTTTAAATATTTATTTTATTCGACGTTTTTCAGATAATTAAACAATTTTAAAATTGAATTTTGTTCATCAGAGTTGTAAACTAACAACTCTCACTCCGATTTTGAAATATGATTTATGAATTTTAAAGTCACACATGTTCCGTGTTGTTATATGCATATTTGAAGAAGAAGAAATAATGCAGTGCAATCTGAGGTAAGTTCTGGTGCACGTTTTCCAAAAACCAGAAAGTGGTGATTCTGGGATAATGAATCGCCTTCATCAGTTCTGAGCTGCATTTAATGCAATGCCACAGAAAGCAATGAGCCACAGCCCAGGAACACCAACTTCTCTATTTTTTCTGTTTGATTAACCATTTCGTCACACTTCTCATGCAAATTCAATTTCTCGGAAAATGAAGGTATCACTGTAACGTCATTATCTCACTAAATACTGACCAAACATTGATTATCGTCTTAAAGTTTGCATTTGGATGCTTTTCCCCAATTTCTTTGGGAAGTAAAAATCACAATGTCTGTTTACTGGTCTCATCAAGGATCAAGGAGGTTAATATAATATAAATTTTTTACTCTTTCAGTTACTTTTAAGTACTATATTTTTAAAAGATTTGTGTTTCTAATTCAAGAATAATATTATCAATTAGATACTTATTGATCATTTAATTTTTAATTAATTTAACTATATGTATTCATTATTATGTAGAAATTAATAAATAAATTTTAAATATTTTATTAAATTTATAAATTATTATACTTCTTAATATTTATAAAAAAAAATCAAAGAGAACATAAAACAAAAACTTCAGAAATAATAGGATACAACTTTAGTTCTAAAAGAAGAAATCCATAAAATTACTTTAAAAATAGATTGTATGTTTAAAAATCAACATTTTTGGGATTGATGCTTAAGGTGATGATAATAAATCAAATTATTAATTTACACAAGTCCCATTACAGTTGTAGGGTTAATTTTTATTTCCTAGTTTTTGATGACTAATTAAATTTGTGTACATTATTATAAGGACATATAGGATGAGTAATTAATTTGTTTTAAGATCAATAATATCTGAGAAATGTTTTAAACTTTCTATGCGTTGTCTTTGTCTTGGGTTCACCTACTAAGAGGGTGATTAACTTATTCAATCTAATAATTCAATAACAATATATAAAACTGAAAGATAAAATATTTAAAGCTGTGTCTCTCTCCCTGGGTACCAGAATCTACTATGCTAAAAATTTAGGTTTACTTGGTTATCTGAGAAATAAAAATTTAAAAAATAAGTCAGGTTTAGAAGGTTCTCTTTAGACAAGAACAAGAGTCATAGAGGAGGAGGAATCTATGCTAGCTTCATTGTTATCAAACTCTTTTTGTCTTTGTAAAGTGTGTTTTACTTCAAAACAAAGCAAGTTCAAGGCACCTATTTTAAAGATCCATGACTTTGAATTTAGCAACCTACTATTGTAAAGTTTGACTCCCAACTTTCTTCATTATCTGGTCTAGTAGGAGGCACAGGTTTTTGTTTTCTTTGTCTCATAGATGATGAAACAAATGGAGATAGATTCAAAATCATAAATAAAAATCATAATCCTTTCTTTATAACATGCTGCAATGGAGGTTTTTAGAAAGGTTCTCCACCCCCAATTCATTAAAATAGTATATGTAAAAGAAATCATATATTACATTTTGCATATTGAATCCTATTATAGATTTTTGAAGTGACATTTTAATGAATTATAGAAACAACATATATGAAATCTCTTATTTAGTTCATGTTTAGATTGTAATTAAAGTTCTATTAAGTAGGAATAATATATCATGCTAATTTATAATATTATAAACTATATATAATTAAATTAGTTTTAAAGTCACAAAAATATTATTTATTTTTAAAATAATTTCATATTTATTTTTATTTTAACCATATTATTTATGGTTTGTATAATAGTTATTTTTGTTATTTTTAATTAACAGAAGACATGGTTGACTTGATTACAACTTGCCCATTTCTGATGTTCAACAATGTTCATCTTTCTCTATTTTCTTTTTTTACCATTTCTAGATGGTTGGGACCAATGTTAAGGACAGAAACATGTGTAGTAGCGGATTTAAGATAAGATTTTTCACTTGTTACTATTAATTTGTTGGGGACTATAAATTGAGGTGCATTCTTGACATTCTCTTCATCCTCAACATGTCATCATCTTACTTCTCTTGTTTTTTTCAACAACCACGGGTATTTTTGAAAGTGAGTGACAAAGATTTATGTTCTTCTATACTGTTAGGTGGTTTATAAGAGATTAAGATATATTAAAAAACACATATTTATTGTGAAAACATAGATTTTTCAAATATAAAGATTGAATGTGAATACTTTATTAAGTTTAGCAGTCATTGCAAAATTAAAGAAATTTTTTTGGTGACCTTGTAGAATCTTCTGCTGACAGCTAATATTGAATTCGAAAACACGAATTACATTTCAAGTTTAGACCTATAATAGAAGATGTCTATAAAGACAATGTTTTCCAACACAAGCATATGATATGTAGATACATAAACTTACATGTATTAATGTTTTCAGTTTTCTGGCCAAAAAACACCCTGATAATGCAGCTTGGTGCAGGCACACAGGATATAAGTTCAGCAGGACCACGCCAAAATTCTGCTGGATTTGTACCCATCATTTGATAATGACTGCCTAATTCAAAAAACTAACGGCTCTGATCTCCCTAACTGTGTCAGTTCTGATGAACTCAACTGCAACATATCCAAGGGTCGATATCTAGCTAGAGAAACAGCAATACACCTGTAGGTTGCACTGAAAAAGTTCTATCACTCATATTAAATATCTCTTTCTAATGTGTTAGATAAATTAATTGACACATACTTTCTTTTAAACAACTATTAAGTAATGTCATTACAATATTAAGAACACCAACGTCTACAGATTATTTAGCACATTAGTTTATACCGAGAAAACATCAATTGTTTTCACTGCAGGAAAATTCAGTGATTTATATAGAATTTCTTTTTTGTTTGGTGTCTTAGATTTGTCTCTACTCGCCGTTACTTTTTGCCAAATTCAATAATGGTTTCAGACAAGTAAAAGGAATACTTTATATTGATTCAAAATTAATTAATAAAAGTTTTAAAAACGAGAATATATTGATTATCATACTATTTGTTTTCTACTTGTTGATAATATATTATAAAGTAAATTTATTAACAGTTCAGTTGAGGAAGTTTGATTTGAATTTAACAAGTTAGTTCCGTGTAGAACCGTGTACATTTTCTTTTCAGCAAAACAAACCTCATAATAATTAGTAGAATACACTTGAGCAAACAAACCTCATTCCGTATAATGTCATCACTCTACTGAGTTCCAAAATACCTGTCTATATTTATTAATTACTTACCATAAAACAACTTTTAAGATTGTTCTAAAAACGATGTTCAGATTGAGAAAAGAGAGAGTGTGTCTATCTCAATGAAAGCAATAGAGGATTTGATGTCATTTAACAAAATAAGATAATGACATTACAGTTCTTGTAAGCATAATAATATAATTTAGGATAAATAAAGGAATTTCTAATCCTTGGCTTCCTATGCAGTAAAGGAAACAAAAATTGACAACCTAGCTCCATTTTCCTGGTACGGTTGCATTTCCTGCATAAGTGTGACTCCCATAAACACAGAGCTATACAGGAGAAAAAAAACCATGGAAGCGCCATCAAACAAAAAAAAATACTACTGACTATAAACATAAAGTGGCAAGTATGATAAAGTACAAACACAATAATTAATATTTGCCTTAATGAGTATTTAATTCAAAGAGGATGAAGATGAAGACGAAGTCCTGTCTTTCCTAACTTGTTCTAACAAGAAAGAAGAACTAGTGGTAGCTATATGAACCTCGTCCTCAGCTTCCAAACAGGAAACACAGCGAGTGCTGCAAGAGGAAGAGAGAGAAGAGCTGTAGAATGATAAAGGGGAGGAAGGAGAATGAGAGTTTATATCAGAAGAAGAACCGGTGGTGGAGGAAGAAAAAGTCACCAATAAATCAATGAAAGCACCAACAATATAACCATGGTTGCTTTTTCCATTGACTTTTAAATACCAACACAAAAGCTCTTGGAGACCATCCCAGTCTTTAACGCACTGGGCCTCTACCATCTCCTCCATGGACCTGAGGAAGTCCACGTAAGGGTCCTGAGACTCTACAGACATAACCACGCTGTCTTCGAAGGGCAACGTTGTTGTTGTTGCTGCGCTAGGTTTTTCTGTTGTTGTTGCCGTTGGTTTTTCTGTTGGTGTTGGTGCTGATGTTCCTGCTTTGGACTCTAATATGGAACTTGTCTGGTCGGGCTGGAAGAACAAACGGTCAGAACGCAAGGGGCGAATGAGGGTCTCAAGGGAATCGGGTCTTCTAGAATCTTCTTCTGAAGCGGTTGAGAAGCTTCCGGAGTCGGGAGAGACAGTGAAGAAGGAGTGGGAGCTCTCGGGCATGTCCAAGTAGGCGGGGTTGATGGTTTTGAAAGCGACGTCGTTTGGGACTCGAAAAGAGAGGGTTCGAGGTTGGTGGCAAGAGGGCCAGGGCCAGGAAGTGGAAGAAGGTTTGGCGGTGGTGTTGGGGTGTGAGTTCTTGTGGAGGAGGGAAGGAAGCTTCATTTTCTTACCCATGGGAAATGAAATGCAGATTCAAATGAAATGAAATTGGGAGTTTCTCAGAAAAGAGAAGTGATGAAGGTTGGTATTGTGTTGGGTTGGGGGCATTAATGGGAAGTCAGATGTGGTTCGGTGGTGTGTGGGTTTGGGTGGGAAGATTTTAAAGGAGTGGTGGGTCAATTTAGAAAGCACTATTGCTGCTACTTCCCCTCTCATATTATTCATTTTTTAAATCCTTTACCACTCAATCAAATAAATACCATATTATTATCATGTATCACAAAAATATAATGAAAGGGAAAATTTAAGAATCATTTTTTTTGTTATACTACAATTCTATCTTATTTTAAATCTTAAAATCTGTCTTTATAATTTTTTTACAAAGAAAGTGTAACTCTTCCAATTTCTTCCATCATCAAAACCTAATTCATTCACTACCTCACTTTGAGTTTATTCCATTTGGAGCTGGAAGAAGGATGTTAGATATGTATCCCTACTATCAATATCAATAAGTATTCATTAACTCACATCAAAAGTTATACCATATATCAACTTAACACAGGTTTTTATCTCACCCTGCATTATTAAAAACATCAATTTGACCTAATTTTGTTGGTAATTTTAATATTTTTTATAATAAATCCATCTTCATAACTTACCTAATAAATTTTATATTCAAAACTAACATACATCACAGCATTCATGTAGAACTTTAATTATTATTTCTTAAATATACTATAACAGATTGTATTCTGTCCTTAAATGAGATCTAATTTTTTGTCAAAAGATTCAAAGCAAAAAATATAATATTTTTTATCATTAAGTCATATTAAATTCTTTTTATTTTCAATTTAAAACTAATCAAACCAAGGATTTTTCAACAACAAGTTCATTTTCAATAGCCTGCTTATAAATAAACGGATCATCTTTAATAATAGTCTACATCTTTTTATTAATGTATTCAATCAAGATTTTCGTGTTTCTCTTTCAAAATTGATATTTTACCTCTTCAAACATTGGTGATCTATAAATAGATGCACCTTCAATAAAAGGAAACTTTTTTCGAAAAAAATATTAGATTTTAATATCTTTTAAGAAACAATTTTTTTATGCCACTATTGTTAGTTTTATGGGTTTGAGTTCAAAAGGGAAGTGAATTGAACTATCTCAAATCTTCACAAAACTTATAATGAGATATTGATTAAAACAGTTGATCACAAGATTTGGTTGCTTTATATTAGAAATATTTTAAGAATCGAATGATAGAGAGAGAGTAAATACACACAGTTAATTTTATATTAGTTCACCTTATTCAAGAGATACATTAAGTTTCTCAGCCACACCAACCAAACTCACTAAAATATCAAGCACACAACAAGACTAGTGAACCTAAACAAATCAAGAACAAGATTTTGAATCTTACAAAATTTGTTTTGCACACCTAGTAAAATCTATTATTATAGTGAATCTGGAAACCCTTTTTTTTATCAGCAAAAAATAAATAAAATGAAATGAAACACTTCAGGGATATCCCAACCCTTATACAAAACATCAAAACCAGGTTTCCTAACACCCTACCGACTAAGGACCCAACTAACATTACACTACAAACCAACATAATACACCAGTACAAGATATAGAGACCCAACAAATATTGTTACAGCAACCCACCAAAGAGAACACACTCAAAATAGGACGTACACCCATCATCTAAATAATATCTTTGTCAACAGGCAGAAACGCCATAACCAAGAACCAAACTCGACAAACCCAATCTTAGAAGAAGGAATTGTAAACAGAAAATAGTCCTCCAAAGGGAACACACCCTTAGAACAAGACACACTATCCAACACCTATCCAATAACTTTGCAGTAGGCGGAACTACACCAAATAACCAAAAAACAACATTAACAAACTGATCTTACGAGAACGATACATAACCTACAAAAAGCACACAACAACTTTCCAAAAACTGGATGTGCCAATAACCAAAACACCACAAATCAAACTCCCGAAGTTCAAACACCATACAAGATTTCACCACCAGATCGAAAAGAATACATCAAAGGCACTTCCTTTACCACGGTCCAGGAACAAAATCATTAACCTGGTCCTTCGAACCCTCAATCCAACCTTGCCAGGTGGGAGTACCCGATGAGACCTACACAGAACACACTACTACTTCCAAGTCTGGGCAAAAAACATTAGTTAAAAAACCAAAAAATAGTCTTTCAAATACCTCATACAACAAATGAGTTCTAAACACCAATTTTTCTTTTACTGTGACTCAAGACCATGTCTTTCTTTGTACCACAGTAAAAACCTCCACTAGATCTACCCGCCCATTCTCAAACACAACCTTATTCCTGTGATTCCAAATTTCACTTACAATGTCTATCAAAAACACAAAATGAATTCAAAAAATTAACATAATATTACATATAACATAATCAACACAACATAAAAGAATAAACCAGGTGAAGATATGTTTCAGAAAAGAATAAACCAGGTGAAGATATGTTTCTCTTTAAACACATCATGGATCACAAAATTTATATAAAAAAAAGTTTCAAATACGATTCTCAACAACTCAGTTTGAACAATCTCTCCGTAGTAGGAAAGATATTAAAAGCTTTAATTTTGATACCATTACAAATGGTTAGAAATAAAAGAGTAATATAAATTTTATTTTTTTAATAGATTAAAATTGTATTTTAATTTGTTAATTTCACTTACTAAAAAATAAATTAAATAACTTACCCGTCATTCTAACATATTAAAACAAAAGAATACAAATATATTAAAAATTTATTTTAATATAATAAAATAGAGAGGATATAAATGAACCCATGAGAGAAAAGATAGTATTTACTCTGAAATTTGTAACTATATAATTGAATAATTATATAAAAGATTACAATGGTGTATGGATAAATTTACCTTATAATCCTTTTTTTTCATTCTAATCATTATTCCTTAAATAATGGTAATGATACTAAAAATTAATTATTATTATTAATAATACTATTATTTATATTATTTAGTTTATCCATGCAAACAAATAAGAATTATTAATATATCTCAACTAATAAAAGATAAATTTATAATAAATAAATATTAAACACAAACTTCATTTAAAATAACATAGGTTCTTTCACAACCATTTGTGCTATTTGCACACATTTGCACAAATAAACAAACAAAATTAAATTATAATGCTGCATCACTCCTGATCTGCCATATTTGCAGAACCATCTTGCAAAACATTCTGCTTTATTGGTCAACAATTACAAGATCATCATATTAATTTTTTATTAATTCTCATTCTTCTCTTGAATGTGTTCGAAACACAATATTATCATTTACCTACAATCATACCAACTCTAGATATTTATCCTTTCTTCATAATAGCTTATCAATATTTTAAACTGTGTAAATTAATCACTCAATGAGCTCTCAAAATCCCGCACAAACCAAGTAGCATACGAGTAGAAGAATATATCGCTTCTAATATTTTCTACTCAAAATCTTGTATTTTCTAAGTATATTATTCTATGACTTATTTAAAATTTTCTTGTTCCTTCGAATTTATATCTAATATGAATAAATCTTACCCTAGTTTAACATTATAGACTTTCAAAAAGTTTATAGCAATTCTAACTGAAACTCTAATTCTTTCAATATTTTCTTATTTACTAGAAAAAAACTCTTCTCAATTCTTCTTCATTTTTATTCCTAAATCATGACTTCCATCAATATATTGTCAACTCACTTAAACTATTATTCTTTACCGCTGTTAAATAATATACAAATTAAACCAAGAACATGGAGATTTAAATAAATTCTAACATACTTATTCTTTCAAACTTATAAATATTTTTTTTTAAAATTCTCAACTAACTACTATAATGTGATTTTAAAATTAATTACTATTTTACATTATACAATGATTCATATATTTATGTAATAGTGAAAAAAAATATTTATATTATCAATATATTTTGATTAAATTCTAATTTCTTAACTATTATCTAAAAAACAACTATTAGTAAAATATTTTGTGTGAATGATAACAATTTATTCTTGTATATCTTAACAAATATCTTTCAGTAAAAAAGTATCAAATGCTTTATAATAAATTTTATATACACCTATATATAATTTCAGTTAATTTTTTTCATGAACTAAATTAGTATAAAAATTATATACTAATAAATATAAAAGTTGTATTATGCAAAGTATAATTTTTTCTTTTTCTAATTAGAAACATCTGACTTTCTCATAAATAAAATATTTCTAAAAAATAGTTCTACCATATACATTTCTTCTCTTAAAAAATCTCTTCCTCATCCCATATCAAATTATTATTAATATATATATATATATATAATCACATTTAATGTAAACACACACATCAATAGGATACACTACACTTTTCACGTGATAAGAAAATGTTAAAAAATTATATTAAGAAATAAAGATATATAAAAGAAAGTGTTTTTTAAAATAGAAAACCATTAAAAAGGATAGTTGGTTCATAAATAATAGCATGATACTTAAGAAACATGTATGTGGGGATACATAATATTATGTAACTTGTTATGATAGAAGTCTCTTCACGTGTCTCACGAAAAAGGTCCAGAGAGTAGATGGAGACCCTTGAGATAAAGTCACAGAACTGCAAATAGATGAACTGATTGATACTAAACCAGTAGATATATACAAAGGTTTTGCCCATGGCAATGGCCTCTCATATTCTCTTCTTTATTTTTGGGTCTGTCCGAAACATCCAAACACTAATGAGCATCAAAATAACTAAAATTTATTATTTTTAAGTCAATTCAGAAGAGTTTAAAATATAGTATTTATGTGTTTTAAATTAACCAATGCATGCGAATGTACATGGTTGTGACGTGTAATGAATATAATGGACCATGATCCGGTCCTATCTTGTTTTTGATTAGACTGTAATATTGTTTCAATAGAAAATAATAGTGGGGACCTTATATTTTCTTTTCAACTTTTAAATGGAAGAGCAAATTATTTTTATGGAATCCTATCCACACTGCAATGAAACAAGAATGAAGAGGAAATATATGTATATCCAGTCCCCACCACCTCACGAAATTCTTATGGATACTATTATTTGCAACTGGAACAGCAACTTTGAGAGCTTATATTTTTACAGTCTCTTAATTATTCAATCCTAGGACTTTAACATATTCAAAGGCTTTATACTTTTACTCCTTCTAAGTTATTCAATACTGGAATTTGAAACATCTTCAAAACTCAACTCAAATCAAACTATCTCCTTCCTTAACTCTATCTTCAGTTATCTTTTATTTGTAATAGTTGAAGTTGGAAATCAATTGATACAGAAAGAACCATCAGAAAAAAAATAATTTTAACACTCATCTATTTTTAAAACAAAACTACTTCTTTAAATATTTTTTAATAATAGAATATATATTTTAATAATATATATATATATATATAATTTTAAAAAAAGATAATGATTTACTTAGCTGTTGAGTAATTGTATAAAATGTTATTCTTGCTTAAAAAAATATCAATCCCTAATTTTGGTCAAATTTTAATGACTACTTTTGGTGAGTTTTAATTCATGTTTTTCACTACAGATTTCATACAAAAAGCTTTTTTTTTCTGTATTTAGAACAGTGTCACATCATTGGGGCCAGAATTTCCTGTTTGTATATTATGTTTTTTTTTGTTCACTTGGCTAAACATAATTTTAAGGATCTTTACTATCTCAACAACGAAAGACCGTGAAACATTCTCAAGCTAATGTCATCACGTGGTCGGGGTGTCAAAAACAAATACAATGGGAAGAAGAATAAAAAGGTGGACCGCATCCAACTGGATGATCGGACCACCAGCTATTGACATTGGACACTGTCACACTTCATGGAGCATGAGGATTGATTAATGCTGGATTAAGACACACTGACCCACCCTGAATGTGACATGCTAATATCATTTTCAATTTTCCTTTATTGCACCACATGAATGTTTGAATTCATAATTCATATTCAGTTTTAATACATCTTAACATTCATTCAGCCATGCATGCAAAACAATATTAGCTGAATCTATCCATCAAGAAGTCTAGTCAAAACTGTGGTCACATTTCTAATCACAATGGTTTTAATAAGATGGACATGGTTAGTCAAATTCATCATACAAGTACAAATAATAGTCTCTTTCCTGAACTGGTGCTGTTCTCAACTTGCCAAGCAAGATGCATGCAATACTTGGAGCATATGCATAAAAAAGATATACCTTTAACTGATAGACCTACTACATCCTCAAACATTACAATCAGATTTTAAACATAAAAACACTTCTTTATTAACCATATTCCATTGTCCATATTCATCCATCAATTACCAGATTGAAAGGAAATTTAATGTTAAATTATAATGTCATCTGTTTATTGAAAAAGCAATAGGATGAACATAGAAGATCAAGGTAGTATAAACTTTGTTTGGATATTTATGAAAGGAAAAGGAAAAGAGGAAAGTCCGCAGTAGAATCCAATTGCTACTAACCAAAACACTAACTTTATCTTATTACTTCTCTTTTCAAAGGGTTATCTTTCTCAAAGGATTTATCAGAAAAGCTCAATCTACACATAATAACAGGATAAATGACCTCCTTCCCTTATCTTACTGCTCATAACTTATATCCCAAACTAACCCTTTGTATGCTAACAATAACATCCTTTTCAAAATTTCAACCTTCTCAAGTTTGGAAGTTTGGGATTTGAAATAAAAAATATAGGAAATACTTCTAGCTTAATGAGGACAAGTAATTGTTTTTAATTTTTTGCCTTCCCAGAAAAGCTCCTCATACTCATCGCGGGTTAAACCCGATACAGAATCCATCCTGACAGCACACAGGCCAATTTTAATAGAAGCAACTCAGGAATCATGATATGTTGTTTGCTATTGTTTGCTATGCCAGAACCATAAAGAAATGGTTGTAGTTACTCCATACTCTGCATGATTATGTGATCCATTAAGTCCCAAAAAATGCTTGGTTACCCAGTACACATTTTAGGATCTACTTTTCATCCTTGTCTTGCTCAATGAACCCAATTGACCAATTGGGTTGTATTCTGCATGTCATGAATCAGACCTACTTTGAAGATTGCAGAGGCTACCCTTCTCCTATTATTTATCCTCTGCAAAAGTGTTTGTGGGGAAAGCACCTCATGTCTCACTAGTTCACATCCATAGTGGCTCTTCTGGTAATGGCACCCCACATATTGGCTTGCATCCAGCAGCTACTGTGGTAGTGGAACAGTCAAACTACATATAATCTTGATCCACAAATCTGTTCCCAACAGTTTTTGCTTTCTCAAATTAATAACAAATAAGCTTCAAAAACTGTGAAAACACCAACATCTTGACCATCTCTAAAATTTAGCCATAATTATGTGTGTATTGGATTGTTCTAATATCTCCTCTGCAGCCTCACATGAAGAATCCAGTAGCTAATTCCAAATTATCATTAACATTGAAATTGGGCAATTCAACAATCCATGAATAAAAGCATGATTCATGTTACATGAATTCCACTCCATTTTATCTGAACTGCTATTGGAATTGGGTAACATAATCTTCTATTGACAAAAAGCAACACTCTTGGTGTTCTACTACATTCATCCTTAAACCCTTTTGTGATCACCTTTTCTAAAGATCCTTTTCTTTTATGTTCTCAATTTCATATATAGACCCCCTAAAGCCTTTCTTTGAAATCCTTTCCATTAGCTGCAAAGTCAGGTCCAATCAGCTGGTATTTGTCCTCTTCTCCTGACTCTTAAGTGTTCTACTACAATCATCCCTCAACCCTCTGCGACCACCTTTTCTCAAGTTCCTTTTTATGTTGTCAAGTTCATATAACAGCCCCCAGTGCCTTTATTTGAATTCCTTTCCACTAGCTGCAAAGTCGACTCAAATCAGCTGGGTGTGTGTCCTCTTCTCCTGACTCAACAATAATGCTTTGTTTCTTCAACTGTTGAAGCATTTGTTTGATCTCTTAACATCCATCAACTTTCTTGCTTTCTGAGAGCTGACAGCTAGGTTTCCTGGTCCCCTTCTTAAGAAATTCCACCATAGATACATGGGCTGTTGATTCCCAACTCCATATCCTGCATCCTCGGGATCAGTTTCCTTCTGTCCCGAATTTGGAACCAGCAGATTGAACAATTGTTACAAGTCAAAATACTGTTTAATTGAGTGAAATTGAACACAACTCAATAAAGTACCCCTCTCCCAAGGAATTGTTTTCCCTTCACAATGGATTACCTCATAATCAGATCACAAAATCTCACTCTACAAATGATACCAAAATAGAATGCCTCCTTCCCCTTACATTCAAGTTATCCAACTCACAAACCTCTAGCTAACTAACAAATATCATAAATTATAATTCCCAGTGTACTAATACAACATAAAATAGAGTAAATGTGTTATCCAAAACATTAATTGCCAATAACCCAACATTCTAATAATATCAAGGGCCATAGTCATATTGGTTTAAGTCTCACATTGACCACCACCCTTCAGTACTTAACGTAAATGCATGCAGTACAAACAACAACAACAACAACCAAGCCTTTTTCAGTAAGTGGAACTGAGCACATGGTTCAAACAATTCCAAAAATGTTGTTGTAAATCACGTTTACAAATAAAATACTGGTCTTTTTAAGCCTCGATTGTTTCACCTATAGTTTTCTCAGTCCTCCTTTGCCTTTAGGAACAGTTTGGTTCAAAGGAGGAATGGGGAAGGGAGGGATTTTAATGAAGGAGGGGGAAAGGTAGGGAAGGGGAACGTAGGAGAGTGATTTTGATTACACATTATGTTTGAGAGCAAGGGAGAGGAGGTATTTTAATAAAGGGGAGGGGAAATAACCATTTTTTTGTTTGCTAACAAGGAGTGCAGAGGGACTTTAAAATTAATCTACTTTGGTATCTTATAATTTTAAATTTTAAAACATATTACATGTTTTAGTCATTTACAAATGAAATATTCCTCCCACAAAATCCCTCCACTAAGGGAGGAGAGGAAAAATTACATGAAAAGGGGTTTTGATAGCCTCCACCCCTTCGAAAAATTGAACCAAACAACAAAGGATCATAAAAACCCCTCCCTCTTCCTCCCCTCCATTTCCCTCAAACCATATACTGTGTTAAGGATTGAAATACCCTCTATTTGATCTAATCTTTGTTGAGATTACTACATGCCTTCTCCACAAACTCAATTTTTAGGCAATATCCTACCAACCAAGTAATTGCCAGTGCGTGTGAGATAGAAAAGACTTTCCTACCGTTAGAATGGAGGATATAAAAATTAACATAGGAAACAACAAAAACAAACAGTAGAAACAGTACAGATTCATTTACCACCTACCATCCATTCTATACTCTTCTACAACCCAATGAAAAAAATCATTCGAATAGTAATAGAGTCCTAACAACTGGAGGAAACCATGAGGGGTGTATCCCTTATCCTTACATTCTGATAGGAATGGAAGCCTCATGACTGACACTTTGCAACTGATCAATGAACATTAACAAAGAACACTTTGAACACAAAGATTTCAAGTAAATGTTAAAACCACTAACTATCAATAGAAAATAAATAAGGCGGGAGATGCAAAATTATCACTCCGTTCGGAAATTAAGACTTGTATATATTATCTAACCAAAGACCATACTCTAACTCTATATGTTAACACACTCAGTCAACAATGCGTTGCCTTCTCCTAATTTCTTTCATATGCAGGTGAAACAGAACCAAAAAAAAAAAATTAATAACTCCTAATGACATTGATAAGCCAGAATGTGCAAGCTTTACAACTAACGCAGAAAAAGAAACCTACACGAAGCTGATATATTATTTCATACGAGAAAATTAGAAAACCTCCAAACCATACAAGACCCCAGCATACTGAACAAGTCCATCAGCCTTGCCAAAATAAACCTCTCTTATATTCTGAAAAGCGTGCAGAGTGAGCAAGCTATCAGAACCGGCCTGGTGGCTTTTCCCTACAACTCGTTCCACATTCAGCGACTGGCATACTCGATCCAAACCTCCATGAAGATTTGAGCAGAACCTCATCAAGTGCTTCACATCAAAGACTCTCTCACCGAAAAACACCCTCACCAGACGGAGAAATTCTGCCAATTCCTCCGGCAGAGTGCGCTGGGTCAACAATTTCACCAGGTATCCGAAATCATAAGCACTGTGAAACGTCACCCAGCTAACCGGGTCATCGCAGACCAGACCAGAAGACATCATGAGCTCGGCGAACCGTACAGAGTCGATCCCAAACTCCCGATTCTTCTCAAAATCGATGCCCTGACGCCGTAGCAACTCAACGGAGTCGTGGGCATGGGCGTCCCGCGATACGTCGAAGTCTCGGAAGTTGAACTCCCAGACAAAGGCGTTGGAGGTGCCGAGTGTGGGAAGGTTTCCCACTTGATCGGAGAGAGTAAGACCGATCTGGATCAGGTGGAGGCGGTCGACGTTGGCTTTAAGCACGGCGTAGTGCGCGGCTGGTTGGCGGTGGCGGAAGGAAGGGTCGCAGGTGTCGGGGCGCACGACGACGCCGGGGAACTCGGTGTCCATCGAGATGAGAGGGAAGGAGTCGATGACGGATCGGATTAAGTCGAACTCCGATTCCAGATTGGAGGACCACACTGATCGAGTGAGGATTGATCCACGGGGCAGGGCCATTGCTTTAGGGTTTTGGTTTTGCTTTTGCAGTTACGAATCACTTATTTTAGGGTTTGGGTGAAGGAAAAGAAAAGAAGAAGAAGAGGAGGGAGAAGAAGAAGAAGAAGAAAGAATCGAAGGAGAGAAAAAGCCACTGCTATCAACAACTTTTTATACAACACAGTGATGAAAGGTTCTTTCTTCTCGTTCGTCTTTTTATTTTTTTTTGTGGCGATAACAATGAAAAAGAATAACACGAATACAGGAATAATTGCCATCTGATTTGGACTTGTAAAGCAAGTTAGGTTAAAATTTGGCTTTACATGGAGAGAGAGAGAGGGAGGGAAGAGGGCGAGGGATAGAGATTGCGTTCAAATTTCACAATTTGATTATCTTAATGCTGCTAACTGAATCTTATATTTATTTATTTTACTAAATTACTTTTTTTTTTCTTAGTATTTCTTCCTACATATTCAGGAATACTATGATTTAAGAAATCAGATTCCTGCAGATTCTAAATTAAAAAAAAAAAAAAATCACTATCTCCTGGTGTTTTTTTCACTCGTTACAGATCTAGAATATATTTGTTTTACATTTTAATTTAATTGATTCGCCATTTTATTTTAGATAGAGGTGACTTTATTTCATGGCCAGAATTGTAATGTGCTAAAAGAATTTAGTTGTAACATATATAATTAAATATATAAATAATAAAATTAATGATAAAAGAAACATTTAAAATAACGTAGATAATGTTCATGCATTAATGCTTCTTTTATAAACGAGTTAAAAGAATTAAGGTAAATTATTTTTGTAATTGTTACATGATGAAAAAATAACTTAGTACAAGTGAGAAATATACATAAAAAAAATATAAAACTATTTAAAGAGTTATATCTAAAACAACAAGTTTTATTTTGCTTTTATTGGGTTAACTATAACATGCTCTTCTAAAAAAAACAAACTTATATAATTCGATGTGAGATTTGCTAAGGAGTAAAATAAAAACAAGTAAAACTACCATATTGTATCCATTAAATCTAGTAAGTTTATTATAAGTCCTATTTAGATGTAAAATAATATAAAAAAAAATAACTTTTATTTTATTCTCATGTTGGTCTAATGTTAGTTTGAGAGGTCTCCTTTGATGTTTATATTTCTCTTTGGATTTAAATCTAGGAAGTTTCATATTTTCTTAAGATTATTTAGTAAGAAAATATTATTCAGTTACGGTAACCTTAATATCATTTGTTATATAAACTTTAACAAACATGATTTTATTTTCTTTACCGTCTTACAATTATATGAATTACTCTCAAATACAGTATTTATAGTAACTTCTCAAATTTTTAATCTCTTAGAATTTATAGAAAGTAATAATTTTAAATAAAAATAAGCTACACAATAACCAAATCACAAAAATCAACAATTTGATAAAGAAAAGATAACGAGGAGAAAGAAGAAGGATGATGGAGAAGCAAATAAAGGTGGAAGAAGAAGAAACTTGAGACATTCGTGCCTTGAGTAGTAAGGAATTCTCTTAACTTTATGTTCTATTTTGTGTTTTTTCTAAGAAAGAAAAACTATTATGAGTTATTGAAATTTGACATGGTGAGGGTCATTCGTGTTGAGTGAATTACAATTTGTTGGGTAGATCACAAAAAACATAAAGGTAATACTAAAAATCCACTAGGCAAGTTCCAAATCGTTGAATAGTATTTGTTAGATGAATTATGCATAAAACTCTAAGTGTTATCTTTTTTTTTTTTTAATAATTCACTAAGTAGATACTATTTATATGGGTGAATTGAATTCGGTACAAAAGAAAATTACTCAAATTTCTAGTTCTAAATTCATGCTTTGTTTGAATTAGGGAATGAAAATGAGGGAGTGAATTTGAGATGATTTGAAGAGAAGGTGTAAAAAAATGTAAGATGTTTAGATTAAGGTAAATAAAATGGAAAATGTAGGAAAAGTATATGTTGTGAGTGATGTGATGGGTATGATTGAAATTATATTTATTTTAATTGATAAAAATGTAAGTTTACAAATTTACCCTTATATTTAAAAATTGTTAAAAAAATAATTTATTGATTTATTTATAAATTATAACTATTTTTAATTAAAATATTATTTAAATATTTATAATTATAAATATTTGATAAAAACTTATTTTTATATTTATAATTTATTATATATAATATGATTAATTATTTATTTTATAATAATTATTTTTTTATAATTTTAATTATATTTTTATGTTCAAATTGTAATTTTATTTTAAATAAAAATAATAATAATTTGAGTTTAAAATAAAAAGGATAAGAAAGTAAATTCCGCATTTTCTTTTTTTACTCAACTTTCACGAGGATATAAATTTAACATATATATAGAAATAATTTTGGATGAGTCAAAAATGAAAAATAAAAAAATAACATGTAAAAGAAAAATGATGAATTGATTAAACTTGATTAAACAATTTTTTTCTTCTTCTCCGATTTTGAGTCTCTCTTCTTCTTCAAGTTTTTTTTCTTCTTCCATTGATAGTTTTGGAATGAGAGTGTGTGATGATGTTCATGTTAAAATTAGGATTGACTTAATGGTAGATACAAAAGAATAATGGTTTTGGAGTGAAGAGAGTGATTGAAACCGAAGATTATTTTATTTGATAAGTGAGATTTGCTCTCTCTTTCTTCATGTTGTTGCCTCCTTAAAATGAGGAATTAAAGAAAGAGTGGGAAGTCAGTTTGCGTATAAAAATTGTACATTAATATTAAATTAAGAAATAGTTTTATTTTTTAAGTAATTCATATAAAATGACAAAATACTTCATTCTAATACATCAAATTACTATTTATGGATCAATATTATTATGGGTGTTATGATTTAGTGGATCTTACTCAATATGAGTTTTCTGAAAAACGTCTTAATCCTTATAACTTTGTGGATGTTAAGAATATGTGTGTGGTTCCTATACATTTTTGAAAAGTATGAATGTGTATGTGGTTCCTTATACCTTCATGATGGAGACTAAAGATATGTGTGTGGTTCTTAAATATTTATAGAGACTATGAAAGTGTATATTAATTCCTTAGACCTTTTATCAAAGTAAGGAATATTTGTGATGATGATGCTTCATGATAATTGTTGTGGAATGATTATTATTATTGATTTATGTGTGAACTATCTTGTATATATTATTATCATTGGATGAAGTAATCTTTCTCCCTAAATTTTAACATTTTTTTATATTGTTTATATAATTTTTTTTTAATATTTTTCAACGAAAAATTTGAAGGATCTTCTAAGCTTTTGATATGTATTTAATAAGTTTAGGATAGTTGTTTTGGTTAATTTTTCTAGGATTGGGTTAAAAGTATTTTAATAAAATTCAAGCTATCTTCTCTTTGGATGGTATGAATGACACCTTCTTCAAACATGGGGAAAAAGATGACATTTTACAAATATTAGATGGATCATAGTTTTGGTGGAAAGGTATGTAGTATATGATGGAAGTCGAAGTGAAACATTGGATTAGAACAAACTTCAAAATGAAAATACTTGAAATAATATTTGATGACAGTGTAAAATATTTGAAAAAATTAAAAAAATTCCAGAATTAAGTTTGAGAACCTATTTATTCATGAATATGTGAATAAATTTGACTATCTAACCCATTTTATTCCCAAACTACTTTGTTGATACCTAAAATACAAAAGTTTAAAAATAAGCCTAATTACGAAATTAAGATTATAGTTCCTCCAATATTTATTCAAGAATTTTCAAAAATATTAATAAAGATGATAAAAAAAACTATAAGGTGATAAAAATTCATTAGAGAAATCTTATAGAAATTTGGAAAGGAGGAGTTCTACACCAAACCTTAACTTCATCAATGTGGTGTATCCATACATCAACAATAATAACAATCATTTGAAGTTTAATGTTTCCATCATTGTAGTAAATTACACTTTATTTATCACCATTTTCTTCATAACATGTTTATTTTTTTTTTTAAATTACATAAAAAAAAATTGGAATTTACAAAAATAAAACACATTAAAACTAAAACTCTTTCATTCATATCAAATCAATGACATACACATAAAAACTTTCACACATTTATACTCATTTTAAACTTCACTTTTTTTTTTCTATTCTCTTACTTTCATCACTCCACAAAGACTAAGTAGAATTTCTCCTCCTAATTCCATTTTTTTCATCCATAATGCTCAACTCTAAAATTTTACTTAAAAAGACTAAATTCAATTTCGACCAAGAAGTGTTTCAAACTTCAATGTAATAAATATTTCCAAAACTTAAATTCATTAAAATTAGTTTGAGTAATTGTGTTAGATGGGATAAAAAGATTATAGATATTAATAATTTAAATATTTTTATAATTGTTGAATGTCATAACATCTTTATATCAGAGAATAAAGAAATCATTTTTATCAAAATCATCAACCAGTCATGATAAATCTTTATGTGATAAGATTTGTGTTTTTTAATCATGATTTCACATTATGTAATATGCTGTTGATTAAGTCAGTAATTTTTGTACTGATAAATGTTTGTACAAAAAATATTCCTAAATTAATGTAAGATATTAAATCAAATAGCAAAACTTAATGTATAGAAAGAAGGAGTCTGTGCACTAATAATATAAAGAGAGATTACATGTTAGAAGGGTTTTATTTATTCCTGTTTATAACGCTTCAAGTTGTTCAAGCCAACAGAAATTATGTCAAGCATTCTCAATGAAAATTGGCAATAATTTTCTTCAAACATACTACTGGTTTTCACACCGATGTTCATCCAAGACATTAGGAGATAAACTTAGCTCCCAATCAATACTAAAATTGGATCCCAAATCCACGAATAGAATCACGTTGACATTGAAAATTATGGAACACATCAAGTACCAATTGAAGACAATGCTTACACCCAAATAACATTTGCCACATTTTTAATATAGCTTCCCACTAAATTTAAAGCCAGAAAGCAAGTGAATAGAAAAGAAGAAGATCAAAATGGGAAGCATTAATTAGGAAATACTACTTTAAGAGTTGCTTTCAATATTTAGCATCAATAAGAGAGTTCAACATAGTCGACAATGTATGAATGTAAGGCAACAAAACAACTCTTAAGCTACAGAGGTAAAGATTAAGCTCATTTGGGCATCCCCTATATGTTCTTGAACATAGAAGGATCCAGAGTATTACATAATATATATTGCACACTGCAAGTGCAATATGACTAATACTGGTATGATCTTGGACACTAATAGCAAGTACCTTCAGGAGGCTGGATAAGCTTACGGTTATGTGAAGCTGCCATTTCCTTCTTCAGTTGGGTCAATATATCTTCCATGGTAAACTTTCGTTGCCAATTTGAAAGAAGACCAAATTTCTTTGATTCAACCTGTTTCAATAGCAAATCCATAAATCTTAGTTAGGTAATTTATCAAGTTTGCAAAATGGACTAATGATAGGTTGAAGGGTGAAAACATAGATGCGTGTTGGTAAACTAGTTCCTGGATAGAAAGGGAGGCCTGATAAAATGCATAGTTACAAGAAAAAAATAATCTAGAGAAAAATAAAGAAGGGGGTTCCAAATGCCAAAGCACTCAAATCTTGCAGTCTTTCCGAACCTCTAAAACCCTTGCTCCTTTCTCCCCTGACAATAAACTGTGTCCCTTATTTCTTTTTGGGTATATGACCCAATCGCATTCCACGGCCATCCAAATTCAACACTTGCTTACTCTTTCAAAGTTCCAAATTTCCAGTACATTTGAAACAAGGATGTATTGACCAAGTTTTATGTTATTCTAAGAAAAATAGGATGGTAATGGTATGTAGTTGAAACAACCCTGTATTTTTTTCATCAAGGCATGGTGAAATCAATAATATGAGAAATGATAGCGGGATATTCTTCAATACATCTTTTTTTAACACAATACTTTTTATTTGTTGGAAATGACAAAATTTTGTAGTTCATGTCTTGTTTAACATACCTCTTTAGTTTTCAAATTTTTAACCAATCAGAGTGTATTAGAAAGAATGTGTTAGAAATTGTTTTCCTAGCACTCTTCTACGTATATTTCCTTCTTAGAACCCAAATCACTCTCCTAGAATTTATGTTTGAACCTAACTCAAACCCAAAATCGCTCGTAGGGTCATATATACCATTTGAGTCATATCTCCAACCCCACATTTTTCACATCAATAACTAGACAATTAGAGTTTACAAGACATTTATAGATGGTTCAATCATAACATGATAACATATGTCCCAATAGATCATTATATCCAACAACAACTATTACGTTAAATTCTAGTACTATCTAAGAATTTGAGTTTGAACCTAACTTGTCTTCAAAGTTAGCTCATGGAGTAAGGTTACCCCCACTTATTTTCATTATTTTGGCTACATTCTAATCAATGTGAGATTTTTTATACACTCTTGAATACATTTCTCTAATGTACATCTCATATTTATTCCCAACATCAATTAAGAAATCAAGTCAAAAATACTTTAGTTAGATTTGTGTATACTCTTTCTCTCCCAGACCAACACCTATTGCATTAAAACATGTAAAAAACAGCATGTGAAAAACTATGAATTGTACCACTCCAGTTTCATGATTAACACAAGTCATATTGATCCGTGAATGAAACCGAACACTTGGAGGCTTTTCTGGGTAATCTTTATCACAAAACAACTTCAATTGATAAATTCTCCCTTCATGTACAGTCTGGTAGAAAAAACAGAAAAAAACACAATTACTGAACCAGCAAATAGCCTATTATTTACACAGTAAATAAAAATAAATTACATTATTTGGAAAAATGATAATATAACTCAATTCTCTGGTTCAAGGGTAGAGCGATTCATACTTCAGATTTCTTAAAAATTAAGCAAAGAAGCTACATTAATCAGGTCAAATAAAGATTCAGTAGACTATTAGAAGAGCAGAATAGAAAGCCAAAAACGTTACAATTAAAACCATCAGATAAATTCAGCAGCATAATAACATTTCCAAAAATAATTTTAAAAGTTGTTGATATTATTCCCAGTATAATGATAAAGTACATATGTATAAATATAAGGAACTTTGTACTGTTATATGACTAGTAACGTGAACACTATACTAGTATACACATATTGAGACACAAAAATGTGTTTAAGGACTAGTAACATGGTCAATTTGTATTACCCGAAAAGTAAGAAGTTCATTTTAGAATGGATTACTTCCACTATTGAAATGGTTCTAATAAATTTAAATCAATTGCTACATGAAAATTCCCTAGTTCGAATAGAATTTAGCTCATTGAACTAGCACATATTTGTAAAACAAATCAAGCTGGTGATAGATAAATATTTACATTATAGGGGCCAATAATAGTGCCAGTCCAAGAGCGCATGTAAATATCATCACCATCATCCATTCCATAGCTAACTGTGCCATCTCCAATTCCCTTTTCTCCCTTTTCAAGTTCCTCCAGCAATCTGAAGTTCCTTGGAACTACATTAAGGTACAAACCTTTTAGATACACACTCATATTGGCATTGTATATTCTAAAAGTGTAAAAAATAGTGTTATATATAATCCTTTCACCAAATATTAGTCACGATATTAGGAGTTAGGACAGAATGAAAAAACAGTCAGCAATTGTCAGAGTTGTTACTTAAAGGAGTTAATTTTATATAAATAGGAGAATAAGGGACGAGGGTCATTTTGTTAGGTATCAAATGTAAACAGTAGCATTAACTTTGTGTGGAAGGGGAAACCCTTAAAGAAAAGATTTCTCTCTATAGTTCTGCCTAATTCATTAAATTAATAAAATATTTATTTTCTTCTTCCCCATATCAATTATAGGTTCAAAACACAACTTTATAGTCATGAACACAAGGACCAGAGCCAGTGAAAATGTTCCATATTTCTTTATCCAGCTGATGGCATGGCAAATTTCTTTGTTCACAGGGCATCTTCCTTCATGCCCTGTAACTTCACAAATTTAAGATAATTTATCTAAAGGAGTTTGTTATGTCTGATTGATGATACCACTTAAAGAGTTATAGTGTCATATTTGTAAGTCCCTAAGATTACTAATGGAATTGGGTTGGGAGTAAGTATCAAAAAATACATTTTGAGAATGGTTTCAAGTAAGTTGCACTCTAGGAAGTTATGCTTAGGAATCTGGTAATTACTATTCAATTTTCCTAAGAGATGTGATAATAAAAGGTCCTAGCCTACATTTCAAAAGCTAAAACCAAGTTTTGAATGTTCGAATTTTACTACAATATTAAACCTACAATTATAAAAAAGATTCTGTCTTCTTTCATGTTATCATATACAAATGTTTGTTATCTAATTATCGTGAACACGCTTCAATAAATTGAGGAATAATAGAGGACTGGCTAAAACAGAAAAAAAAAAAGTGACTATTGAGCCAGCTCACCTGGGCTTTCTTATAAAGTAAGCAGAAGAAATGAGGTATGAATTTCAAAAGAAGCGTAGAATGATAAACACGAGTGCTAACAAGGAAAATTGATTCAAATTATAATTAGGGTATCCAAAAAAACAATATTTACAAGAAATTCCCCATTCCAGACAGCAGTATGGATTGAAAACCCCACCCTGTTTCCATCAACAAAAAATTTAACCACAATAAAAAGGAAACAAACATGCAATTTTCAAGTTCATCAAGGGCGACAAGTCAAGGCAACAAGTAACTAACTGAAGCATGCATATTCATGAAAAAAAAATCAGTTATAGAAAAATGAAAAATAAAAAAGAAGAGAAAGATGATATATGAAACTAACCCACGACACTGGATCCTGCAGAGCCAAGCGTCATGGATGAACAATTGTTGTGGATCTGATCAAAGTATCGAAATGTCTGAGGAAAGGGGGAATCGGCGTAAGCAAAAATTGAAGGCAAATTTCGGAATAATAATGAAGAAAAAGAAGCGGACACAACAACGATGTGGTCGAATGGGGAAAGGTAATACCTCAATTACACCACGCGTATTCTCAGTCCACGCTTCTCCTGTCACGACCAAACGAACTGTTACATAAGATCTTCTCGCGTTTAAGATAAAAATACCTAATTTCCTAATTTTAATTACCACTTTAACCGTAATTAAAATATCCTTGTACTTTTAAGCAAATATTAATGAATTTAGGAACAACAAAATTAAGTTAAAAATGTAATTATACAAAACAATAGACTGTAGATAGTCCTTTCGTATTTTAATTTCTTAGACATCAAATTTATTTTAGATGTAATTAATACTTTCTGATTTGAATAGTTAAAAAGATAAATTGTATTTGTAAAAGATTTTTCTTGTTAGTTTATAAAAAAAACATAAATTAATTTCAGACTAAACTCATCTCTATTTTAATTACGGGAAATTAACACAGGTGTAATTTAATATTTTATTTTAATTTAACTTTTAAGAGATTATGTATTGTAAATTTTCTTTTAATCAAATGACTTAAATTATTAAGAGGTGAACTTTAAGTCTAACACAATCTTAATCTCACTTATGTATTGTGAAATATTTTTATTTTTAGTTGATGTGAAATTTCCAATACATTTCCTCCACGTCTTTCAACTCGTGCGCGACACTATATATTTATGAGTTGTCCAATAGCGGATGGAACCAATAAACTCTCATTATGATAAACTTTAGATGATTTTATTATTATATAAAAAAGTAACATAACTCAATCTTATAAAAATGATTTATAAGATAAAGTTTGCATCACTTATACGATCTTCAACTTAAAAAAATAATGAAAATAATGAATTAGTTGAAAATTGTTTTAGATTTGTAAGTTATTCCAAATTCAAGTACTTATATTTGATTCAATTAAAATCAAAACAGATAAAAGAATAAAATAGTGGGCATTTTATATATTAAGAGAAATGCAAATCAGAGATATAATATGTGTGAATATATATATTTGTTACTACATGAGTTATAATATAAAGAATGAAATTGTTGATAAAGTATGAGATAGTAATTTCTTAGTGAGGTAATCATATTATTAATTGAGTATAGTCTGTATCTTCTGACTTTTGTCGAGAACTGAAGTTCTTATTGTTTACGTAGGTGTAATAAGTAATAGAAGGTACTCATTTAGAATAGGTAGCAAGGTGATGGTGAAAACTAGTTTATGAGATTATTGATCAAAGTAAGTATATTATTCTTTATTAATGATTCTATCTCTTTTCTTCTTCTCTTTCTGTAGTTTATCTTATTCATCTTGTATAACTATTAAAATATCAGATTTAACTATATGTGACTTGAAAAAAATAAATATTTACAGGCTGGTCTACAGTCCAGTTTACAGGCCTATGATGCAGACATGAGCCCAAATATAAGAAGCTAATATATATAATATAATTTTATATTTTGAATTTTGGAATTCAAAATAAATTTTCAAACCCAGAAAATACTTTTTAAATTATAAAATTTAGAATACAAAGTATTTCATTTTAGAATTAAAAATATATAATAAGTAAACTATTGAGTCCGTAAAAAAATATATGTTGAAATGTTAGAAACATAAAACATAAAGAAGTTGTTTTACCCAATACGAGTACTTTTTTTTTTAATTTTATACTTTACATATATAATTTTATTTTTTTTAAAGTACAGCATATATCTTATTGTACTTGTGATCCAATATTAATTGGTCAGAATGAATTAGTGACTGATAGTATTGATCCACTTTGTCATTTTTAATTTTATTATATTTTTTTATTAAAAATAATATTTTGATTATATTATTTTGCATAATTATTATATTTTTAGTATTGTATGATAGTATTATTAATCTTACACCACTCATTCTAACGTGAACTGACATGTTGCCGGAAAATTAAATTCCATTAATAATGATTTGGCTCATTTCATTAATTGTCAATCTTAAACAAGGGATAGAAACAACTTAAGCAAAAAAAAATGCTACTAGAAATTCCTTTTCATTCAAACACTGACAAATTATTTCTTGCTCATCATAAATAGGTCTTAAAGTTTTTTACAAGAATCTTTTTTAATTATTATGTTCATTAATTATTTGTTGACTAAATTATCATTAATAATCTTAGTACATAAAGAGTGAAAACTTTTAATAGTTTTTATCTCTCTCATTAATATTGAATTAATTGAAATTTTAAGTTTTAAAAAATAATATTACAAACAAGCATACTATTTAATTAGATCAGCTTATTAGTTATTTTTATGCCTTTATATATACATATGAGAATCTTTGGAGATTTCCTATTATAATATTTTTTAGTGTAATAATTTATTTTTAATTCTACTTTTATCTAAATTTTATTAATATAATTAAGTATGATTTCATATAAATTACTTCAAAAATAAAATTATTTTTTAATTTTTTAAATTAATATTAATGTACAGTTTTTATATGACTCAACACTTTTTCCTTAATTATTTATTTTAAGACAACAAGAAGAAAGAAAGAGCATACTCTCACCTATTTCTACACCAAATCTCATATATAAAATAAAATAACTCTTCATTTTCAATCACTATCTCTACTTCATTTTTTGTTTTTTTTTTCAATTTTGATTCATCCAAAATTATTTCTGTATATATGTTAGATTTTTATCCTCATGAAAATTGAGTAAACTAAGAAAACGTGGATACACAATCCGCGGTTGCGCCTGTGTTTCTACTAATTAGTTATAAAGAGCTTGCATTTAAAGAGAGAAAGGGTGTATTATCATTTACATTTACAAAATAAATCGTTAATCATTTTAATTTTTAAAATGTTTTATATATTCTGCTTGAAATGTAAAATCCATAATTTTTTCTATTATGATAAAAAAAAATATTTCTAAAACACGTGTACTTTTTTTAGCAAAAATAATATTATTGGAATCATAACATTATTTATGAATAGCAATTTTGTTCTTTTTAAATTATTAGATAATTATATTTACTAATTAGTGGAAACAAGAAGATATTGTAATTGCGTATTTCTTAATTTTAATGAATCAAAAGTTGAAAAGTAAAAAAATAAAATATAAAAAAATAATAAATTGATCAATCAATTTTTTTTATTTTTTCTATTTTAATAAAACATTTCCCATAAAAATTGTGTTAGTTCCTTAAAGGACTTATAAAAGAATGGAAGGTTAATTATATGTAAAAAGTGAATCTCAATGTTAATTTAAAAAAGAATTTTAATTTTAAATGATTCATATAAAATGATGAAATAATCTTTTTTATATTAAAATGAAATATATTAATTAAAGTAAATTTTTTTTTTTTATCCAAAACAATATTATGAGAAGAAATCTTATATATATAAAAGACTCAAACTTGTAAATTTAAATAACTTTATGTTAAAATAGTCTAGGAAATTTTTTTCTAAAAAAAATAAAAAATGTATTTATACATTTCAGTTAATTTGTAAAAAACCTAAAAATGTTAGGTAACAAAATTTTTACAAATTTATTTATATGTAAAGGAATTTTAAATTATAAAAAATTATTACATTTTTTTAGGTGAGAAAGAATTTTCAAACATGAATCTTGTTATTGCATAAACATGAACTTGGCTCTACACGTGTTTTACTTGTACGACAAAATTTCCTTTCAATGAATTGAAAAAGATAATTCACTAAAACCTCAAATTTTCCATTCTCTCCCATCTCATTCCTTCTCGTGCGTCAAAATGTTCGTTGTTTCGAAGTTGACGAGAACATAAAAAATTGATTTTCATTGAAATATTCGTATAAAATGGGTGTTAATTGCTTCGGGACTTATATAGATAGCACATGCTTGTGGACTCTGTTCACACACAATTACAGTTTAAACAGCAAAATTCAATACATTTCATAGATATAGTTTAAATATTTAAATATGTTGTTAGAAATTTTACTCTTAATTATATGTGTGGAAAAGATAGTTAGGAAAAAAAATTCTAACAATCTTTACACTTTAAGAAATTTTAAAATAATAGTTTTAAGTTATCTATTGAGGGCTTTTTCATAAAACGATGATGTGGTTGCTGGACACATTGAAGAAAAAATAAGCTAAAGCTCCAAAAAAATCTACATGAACTTTAAAAAGAAAAAAACATTACTAGATATTTTGTAATAATCTAAAAAATTTATTATTTTTTTAAATGTTGTTCACTAAAAATTCGTAACTTATCCGCACTCAAAATACTCAATTGTTATTAATTATTTTTGTTCTTATATGGGTTTAAAGTAATTTTTTTTTTTAATCTCTATTTTAATATGATGTAATATGTAGTTAGGTTGTAGTATTGATGTGAGATTCTTATAAAATGTTATTTCACGGTTTTTAATATTTAAAGAATTTTAATTATATCGGATGAGTCAATTATTTAGTATTAGTGATCGATCGACCGTGTCAAAATATACTTTAAGCCACTTAATAAATGACAACAATAACTATGGAGGGTTCTTTTGAGTCATAATCATGTCCTGCTTAATGAGGTTGACATGTCCTAAAAATGAGTCAAATTAACTGAAAGATATTGAATATATTCTCCGACTATGAAATATACAGGTATATCAATATATCTTCTTTTAAATCAGGGATCAATCTGCACATCTGGTAACAACCAACTGATATTTATTCGGCCATCACAACAAGGGTTCATTACAAAACACTATGAATAAACCCTTTACATAGGTGTAAGGTTTTTAAATCAGTTTATCACTACACTCTTAACACAATGTACTTACTTTGTCGTTGAAGTACCTTTTTTCAAGTCAACCTCGACCAAACACCAGTAATTGAAGGAGGAGATTTAAAATAAAGAACGAGAAATCAGCTGGAACGTTAGCAATTGTATAACCAATTTTAGGTACTATCTAGACCCTATCAATATATACATATACATTTATAAAAGTGTGTTTTCCTTTAATCATAGTTAATCTATTTACAAAATTATATTGAACTTTTGTGTCAATACGTCTAAATTAGTACAAAAATTATTATTAATCTTATTATTAATTTGACACTACGATTTAATCTTTAATCATCATAAGACAATCTTAATCAATTTACTATATTATGACCAATTTGTATTTAGTTATCCTGTCGAAATCGGTCACACTGTCTTTATGACATAGACTTTCTTGACTGAGTGATAGTACAATTTCAAGATACCATTTTATCATTTTTTTTCTTTATGTCAATACAATAAAAAAACAAATACACGTGAAGTCAAATTCAACACACTAAAGTAGTAAAAAATTGTTATTGCATAATAAAAAAGTGTGGAGTGTTCTACTTATTTTTTAAATATATTTATTTCTCACATGACTACGATGATTTATGGGTCGTTTAAAAAAAGAGTGTATATTATAATCTCTAAATTGTAGTATTCTGAAGTTAGAGTGGAAGGTAGATGAGAAGAATATGAAAGAATTGTATGTGGGAATTGTATTCCAACTAGAGTGGGATTAAGGAGTAAATGGGTGGATTGACCATTTGTTTGCCTACTATACAAAAATGGATCAAAGAATATTGTTCATATATTATGTGGTGGTGTTTTTAGTCCTTTATGTTAAGAATTTTTTTATATGTAAAATGTTATTAAGAATCTTTTAACTCAGTGATCAAGAGTAAACATGTGATTTTATGCATACATGGAGTATTTGTTCTAAGTTAAATTCATTCTTAGGGAGGGAACGAGCTTTTTTTTTAATTAAAATTTATAAAAAATGTAACTACTATCCTTGATGGAAAATTTGCAAAAGAGATTAAATCAAATAATCCTTTTCTCATTTTCTACATTAATAGTATTCTTTAAACTCCTCAATATCAATACTTAATAGATCTTGACTCGGTCATAGTGGAAGATATGTATAAAAGGTCATTTAACGCTCAAGTTAATATTTAGTGATTATAAATAATAAAGACTATTAAATGTGTATTTTGATATAAGATCAACTTACGTATAGGATTAGTTGAACCTAAAAAGTGTTTGGTCTCAAAATGTTAATATTTCTATTAAATTTTTGTATTAATATGATATATGATATCTAATTACATCTTAATGGTGATGTCACTTTTGACAATCAAGATGTATTCGGTATGTGATGACACTCCCTCATCATGGAATGTGACCTAACACTTTTTAGTCGTATATATATTACTTATTAATTTGAGTTTGTTCCGGTAGAATTAAATGTGACAATAATGCTTTTGTAAAAAATTAAAAAATAAAATTGGTTGAGGCATGTATGTATTAGTGTGATAACTCGTATCAATTGGTAACAAATGGATAATATGATGTCACATTTATTAAAGTTATGAGTTTAAATACTACTTGTCAATCACAATGATATTGTAATATGTCTTAGTTAACAAGTATTTTTTAATTAGGTTGCAAACTAATAGTTGATGATATTGGCTTTCTAATGTATATTTTTTCTATTTTTTCTTAGTGTGGTATGATCTTCAGTAAATTTAAAGTTCATTATTATTATTATTCCCCAACTTCCAAGCTATAGTGTTAAGCTTGTTACGAGGCAAGCTAATATGGTAGTTCATGTGTTAGCAAGGGTTGTCATCAATTATGCTGACTCCATGGTTTTTACACTGCAATTGTATTGCTTATTGGATTCATAATAAAATTATATAATTTGACTTTTCTAACAAAATTAACTATATTATCCTTTAAATTTTCAAAATTTTCTTCATGCTTAATTTTTTCAAACGTTCTTTTATTTTTTTTCTCTCTTGTGTATCAAACGAGATTTTGTTTTTAAATTCATATCTATCATTCATGTAATCTTGCATGTGTCACTTTATTTTGATGATCTCTTCAAGCATTTGTAATATTACAAATTCAAGGGATCATGCAGAGAAAGTAAAAGGTGGAAGATATCTTTAAAAATGAAAATGTATTAATATTTAAAGGAAGTTAATAACTATTAAATGTTTCATTAAACATTATAGACATTTTCTAATTCTATCAGGGATAATGGCACTTTTAAAAAAAAACACATTCAATAAATTCTGATGCATAGGAAAAATAACTTTTAATGGACACAAAAACTAAAACATGGTAATGTCAAAAGAACTAAGTATATTCACATTCCAAAGTAAAGGAAACATAAATATATTAGATAAATTTAATTTCATATTTTAAAAATAAATAAATTTAGTATATTTCACTAAAAGAAAAAATATAAAGTGAAAATAATGAAACCTCTTTAATTGTTTACAAGTTTTCTCCGTCCATCTCAGTACCATTCGTGTTTGATTTGATTTATTGTGGTTCATAAAACCACTTTCTCTATAACAATATTACTACAATAATCTAAACCATTTAAAAATAAATATTAAATATTTATATTTATTAGGAATCTAAAACTAAATATAAATATAAATCTTACATTAAGAAAATTGAAAAACATATAAAAAGAAAGCTCAAAGACTCATTACATCAAGATTTTGAATTAAATGTGATATTAATATTTTGAGTTAAAGATTTTTCTAAAAAAATAAGAAAATAATTTTCTTCCTCACAAGTAAACTTGCAAGTTTTACATTAATCGAGTTGAATCAAGGTTGTAAATTATTTTCCCAAAACATACTAATGTCGATTACATCAGTAATTATCTAAGTGAAAGTTAAAAGCATTAACAAAACAATTTTAAAAGAAAAAAATGAGTTGATAAGATATAAAAAAAACATGACAATTTTCAAATAGTTGATGTGAAGTGAAAGAATATATATACACACTCGGAATAAATATGTTTTATATCTTAATAATTTACACCATTGATTTTTTTTTTCTTTTTTTCATCTTCACAAATACCTACACCATTGATTTACTTCACTTAACTTATGTTAATTTTTTTTTAATCAACAATAAAAAAATAATATAAATGAGAGTATTAGAGATACTCCAAGTACAACAAACCTCCAAATGAAGGTATAAAAAAAATGATTTTTTGACTCCACCTTACACCCCACTAAATATTAATATTTTAATCATTTTATTTTATTTTTAATTTTAAAAATTATTTTAACATTTTACATTTTGCCTGTATTTTTATTAAGGAGATTTTTTTCATTTTTTTCATTTTTTTATTACAAATATTTGTCCATAATGAAAAACAATTTTTTCCATATTCAACATAACCTATCTACAATTTTAAACCATAGCCATAAAGCATGATGACTTCAAAACAAGCATGATGCTTCTTTGCAGCTATATTAAATATATCAATCAAGTCCACCATTGCATTAATAAAAATTATTTTTATTTCTATGGTTCCAAATTTTCCAAATAATAATTATCCACGTATATTTCCATATACTAATTATTCATACAGTTTAGGTCCATAAGCCCACTTACGTTAAAATATAAGTTAAAATATCATTATAGATACTAACCATACTCATAAAAGAGATTAATTAATAAAAGATGAATATCAAATAATAATAGTTAACCTATAATAAGAATATACATAATTTTTGTTATATTATTTTAAATTAGATTTATTTTATATACTCTGCATAATTTAACTATAATTTCAATTTAATTTTATTATTATTTTCTCGCTCAAAACAATATTGTGTGAAATATACTTATTCATGAAATTATGCCTTATTTTTGTTCTCACAAAATAATATCACACATTTATTAAAATCAAGTAACATGTAGTTGGTTTTTATTTAGGTTGCATGTTAGTAATTATGGCGAAAAGAGAGAGACTTGTTTAGAGTTGTAGTTAATTTGGAAAACAGAACTCTAAATTAAAAATATACATAACTAGGCTTAATTTGCTTTACTTAACATGTGTGTTATGAATGAACTTGATACTTAGCACCAACATGTCATATGATGGGTGATTAACCTTGGTTTTAAAAAATGTGATTAAGAATTTATCTTTAAATAGAAGTTAGTACCTTGGTTCAAATTAGATTTATGATCAACATAAATATTAGGAAGATCCACTTATAATCTTCCTTTACTCTCTCTCTCTCTCTCTCTCTTATTTTTTATTTTAGAAGACGAAATTTGATTGCACGCGAGTAATGCATAGATATCCATTGTTATGATGACAAAAAATAAGGATAAATATAATTATTAATTCATTACTTTGTTCCATATGTGATGCAATGCAAGACACTAAGATGTGGATGGTGTTGACAAGTAGCAAAAGGATAAGTGGTAATTGCAATAAATGTTGGATCATACATCGATAACCAAAGTTATTGCTATAATAATAATAATACCAATAATAAAAGATAAAATAATAATAATAATAATAAACATAATAATAATATATAATAGTAATAATGATAATGATAAACAAATTCAAGTTTACTTCAATTTAAAATAAATATTAAATTCAAAATCAATTCGCATATGAAAAACCATGTAAATATTCATCTAATATTATATCAAGAAATATTTAAGTTTAATTTTTATTTATTAATATAAATACGCACGGAAATGTCAAGTGTTTAACTGTGGAAAATCACTGCTAACTAGGAGTGTTAGAATAAACTAAAAATATACAGTTATTTGAATTGAACTAAACCATATTTATTAAAAACTAAAATAAACTCACTTTTAGATAAATTTTTAATCACTGGACTGCTAAAAATATTTTAGTGCAAGAGTTAAAGCATTATCGGAGTTGAAAATTTGATCATTTACATAATAATCCTGTAAATATTGTTTGTAAAAAATTGTTTCAGTGTTAGAAATGCATCTCGTTATATTAACAACTTGTGTGACAAATGACAACCCCTTTTATGTTTTTACGAACACAAGTTTATTTTTCAGTAATGGTTTGTTAGCTTTGATTTATATATCATTTTATTAGATATGAAAAGTTGACAACTATACATTCCTAATAAATAAATTCATATATCAATTTTAGTTGAAAGAAATAGAATGATAAATTCTTTTAATGTCTTTTGAGTGTAATAAAATACAACCTAGACAATTAAATTACTTTAATTTATGAAATAAAAAACAGTTCAATTAAAAATGAATAATGTAACTAATTAAACTAATTTTTTTATAAGGTAATATATATGTAATTGAAGCAAGAAATGACATGCACTGCACTAGTGCCTAACCTCTTTTCGGAACACTTCTTAGGCATTAAGATCATCGAATTCAGTCAAGGTTTTTGGCTTTAGTTTGTTCTTATCACACGATGTTTTCTTTTGATTTTTGATGTAGTTTTGTTACCATTTTTTTTCCTTCTTATATAATTTGATTTAAGGGCAACCCTAATAGTAATGTTTTCTGGGGTGAGTTTCAATGGAGTCTTAGGCCCCTCATCTTGATGACCATGTCCATGAGCTGTGTACCTTGTTCAACTTGCTCTTATTTTATTGATGACACACAATTAATTGTGCCATTTCCCACTACGTTCTCACTGATTTAACCTATAAGTTTACATATTTAAGGGTGAATCATAATGATTCAGATTTTGAAGCTTTGAATCTAATGCTTATAAATTATGGATTAATGGTCTGTCACACCTTGAATGTCAATTTACTAACGAAGCTGACAAAAGGAGGGGCTTAGTTGGTACAATTATGGTGTCTGCGAATGGGAAAATAGATATAAACACAAAATGAAGGCAAAGTGCAGATAGTGTTGAAAGTGTTGAAGGAGGAGAAATAGAAAGATAAAGGAGGATGAAGAAGAAGGAGAAGAAGGTGTTTGATAAAATAGGTGGAAAAGAGAGAAAAAATAGAGCATTTATCATCTGACGTAATATCTCCCACATTATTCTCAACCGTCTCAATTACTCTTGCATTTATGTGATTTAAATGGCCTTAATAGAATGGCCTTTTTTTTTCAATGCTCGGAACTACCCAACCCACCTTCTACCATCCCTTGATTCACTCATCCTTCATCTCCTCCTAACCCACAACATAATTTTCTTATGCTACACGACATACGACTTTCACGCCATTGCTCTCATTATGCTCGTGGACACTTGAATTTTGTAACATGGAAGTTGGAACCATCTCTCCCTTTTTTTTAATCAGGTCATTATCGCATGCAAAACTTTTCCATTCCATCGTGTCAGGGGATCTGAATTCTGAATCAAATTACACACCTCATTTTTCAGTCATCATATCCCCAATTGTTTTAACAAAATCTACAACAAAGTCAACTAGCCCATTGTGCTCACTCAGATTTTTCATTTTTCTCAAGCATGCTGAGTGGTTCACAACATCGCAGAGTGCAGTAGATGGAGCAGTTAACACCGGTTTGGTGGGCCTTAACTTTCAAACCATTTCAACTGTTAACACAAAGTACAGAAGATCTACATTCTGTCTTACAACTTCGCTGTTGCGGCTATTTTTATTCACTTATTTTATTTTTATTTACCTTTTTATGGTGGTTAACGTCAAGAGTAACAACAGCATGTGTGTGCCGTTGGATGAAACAGTAACATTAACATTAACATTAACATTAACATCGTGGATGCAGAGAAAAAGAGAGTGAAAGGAAAACCGAGGTTGGATTTCAACAAGCAAACTAAGAGGGCACCTGAGGTTATAAGCCCTCTTACACTTTCTTAACCGCTGCTAAAGAGCACCCAGCTCCTATATTATAGATACCTAACATTCCCGAATTGCCCAGTAACTTTCTTTCTATAGGTGATTCAAATAGTGCTATTCACGCTCCACTCTGTCTCTTTCTGTCTCTGCAAATATGCATCCCCTGCTTTGACAAAATTGTTGGGAGAGAGGGTAAAAGTGGAGCGCACATAGCACTACTCCTAGAAGGGGGAATAGTTAAAACAGTAAAAAAAGGTAAAAGGAGATTAATTCCTAAGCATTACTGGCTAATATAATATAATATAATAATATGTCCTACTATTAGGAACAGAGAAAAACAGGGCTAGGAACAGAAGAAAACAGAGCTAGGAACGGAGGATCCTAACTCTATTACTCTAACTCCTCCTTATGGTGGGGTTTTTGGTGTCGTGGAGGAAATCTAGCAAAACGGTGCTTTTGCATTTGGGGCACTTCGGATCATCTTCGGAGAGCATCACATACATGAGGCAGCGAGGGCAACCCACGAGAACCATGGAAGTGGCTTCAGGGCTGTTGGAGTAATTCTTCTCCTCTTGGTTCAGCTCCGACGACACGCACGAGCTCGGCGGTGAAGTCGGTGAAGCCGTGGCCGATCGTGTTGGCGACTCCAGTCTCCGGTCAACCCTCGGCGGGGACAGGTTGAGCTTCAAGTCAAGCTGTGGACCACTTCCGTTTCTGCGGCTCATGGCTTTCCTCTGCTTTCTGCAACCACAAAAAAGAAGAAAAAAAAAAGATACGTAACGCAGATAAAGACAGGAAAGAAAGGGGAAAAGGGTGAATGAGAGAGTAGCAGGGAGAGGAAATTAGAATTGAAAGAGGAAGAAGAATGACTCACGTTAAGGTTGTTGGAGGAGGATGTTTTGGAAGGAGAAAAAGGGGTGGTGAGAAAGAGTGGCACCAGCAAAGTGTTGGTGATCTTTGTTGTTGCAAGAATGGGTGGAGGTTCATGGGCGTTTTATATAAGGAAAATGAAGGGAGTGATTTAAGGCTTAATTTAATTGAGAGAGAGAGGGGGAGGGGGGTAGGGTGTGTGTAGAGAGAGGAGAGAGAGAGAGAGGGAGAAAGAGAGAGAAAGAGAGAGCGATGGGATTGGATTGAATTGAATTGAAGTATTGGGTAGAAGGAGAGTGTAAATTGAGGCCAGGAAATGTATTAATTGTTTGGAAAAATCCCAAGAAGTATGCAGGAAGGGGAAATTTGGAGTAAATATTGCAATTACAAAGTGCAGAAGGAGGGCCTTTCTTCATTCATTGCTTGAGGAAGAGTCGGTGTTTTAAGTCTCCGAGCAACACAGCGCAAGAGAAATCCAACGGCTTTTAAAGCTAAACCCCTTATTTAAAAATCCAACCCCTCACCAACAAAATTTAATACCATCCATCTAGTAATAACCCAACCCATTTTTCTTTATTAAATCCTTCCAACGAAATTTAAATCAAGTGCCCCCATTTTAAATAAATATTACCAGTACCATTCAACAGTGCCCCGAGAAAAGGAAACCCAATTTAATGAAATGACAACCTTCAATGTTCTATGTTAAATCTTCAATGTTCAATCTTCACTGTTCAATGTTCCACCAACACATACTTCCCTTCCATTACCACACTTACCTCTTTCACCACCACCCCTTTATCTCAACATCATCCTCATCAATAAAATAAATATAAAAAAACTATTCTTTGTTAGAGGGTCCTTTTGTGGCGACGGTGGTGTTCTGTTCTGGTCGAGAATTTTCTCATCCCGTGTTCTGAGTTTCTGAGGTGGTTTTCCTTGGACTAAGTATGTTGTTCTCTTCTCTCATAGTTTGGAAAGTACAATCCATGTCCATCGTCCAACAGACATTACAGGATCTCGTGGTGTTATTGTCACGGCACCATTGATTCTTCTGAAGACATTATTGTCACCATTAAAACAAAGTAAAGAATGCTTTCTGTCATGAACTTGATCGTGATTTGACAATGCAACGACAGAGCCGGGAAGAGACCTGTGGAACATTTACTCATCATATACTACCACTATACTTTCAACTTCATTTTTCACATTCTTTCTAAATTTTAATACTTAATACCACTGCTTTTAAATTTATATCACAACATCTATTTTCATTTTATACTAAATAATGAAATATATTTTAGTATCTAAATTTTATAAGTTTTGTGGATCAAAATTTTATTTATTCAATTAAAATAGTTCACTCGTTCTAATTATTAGCCAGATCATTTACATGTATACTTCTAAATAACAATGCTTTCGAGTAACTGGATAGTGAGACTCAAAATCAAAGTGGTCCTCTATAGTATAGTTTATTTACACATGTCACTTCCAAATAAACTAATTTCTTTTAAATTTCATATATAATAACATTTTACGGCTCTCCTGAGAATAAAAAAACTTATTGAATGGGTTTTAATATTCACGTGGTTGATTGTGTTTGAATTGAAATACATAAAGAAGAAATAAAAATATATGAATGTCTCAAATTTGTAATTTTCTTTTCATCTATTTTTGATTTTTGATTTGACAATTAAAGTGTACTAAACAAAAGATTAAGATTGTAAACTTAAAAGGAGAAAGTATGAAAAGTTGCATGTGAAAAGATGTGATTATTGGAGCATTATTTTGAAAGAAAAGAAAGAATGCTAGGTCAAGGAAATGATGAAATGTGGTGAAGAAAGAAAATGATTTGTAAAAGGGCAGTATTATTTTCCATATGTAGAATTTTGTGGTCAACGTGGCATATATTCATGAAACATGCTTTAAATGATGCATTTCTACTTGCTATAAATAGACACTCCCATTCTTTAAAATTCAGCATCTCATCTATGACATATAGATAAGAAGAATATGGATCCACGATTCAACCATTTGACCAATGCTTCCTTCGTTACAATTCAAAAATCAACAACTCATTCCAAATAACACACTTATCACTTTCGGTGATATATCATATTTCTCTAATTATTTTACCAATCAACTATTTTTCAATATAAATTTGTTCCTCTATTTATGCTTAAATCAACTTTTACTTTTTATAATTGTTTTTACGCAAAATGTACGAGAAACTATCTTCAACTCGCTCTCCACTATCGTTCATTACTTCACTTCTCTTTTGTTGACCTTTTTCTCAGCAATACGAAATATGCTGTCTACTTCTCAATATGACACACATAGGATGAGGATTGAGTTACGTGCAGAATCTTCCCAAACTTAAATCAATTCTAATTTTTAAGTATTTATTAATTATCTAAATACTAAATTAATTACATTATTGTTTATATTAATTACCAATGAAATTAATAAACTCATTACTTTATCTTAACTTATTTTTTTTATTGTCAATAAAATAAATATAAATCACTTTGGGAGTAGTTCAACCCTTATAAATAATAACAACCTTAATCACTTCTCGTAGACATACTCCTATGTATGTATATACAAAACACTTCTAACTTAACTCAGAGAAAGTCACCTGACATACTAAGTAAATATCTTATAAGATCATTCCCATACAAACCGTCGTATCTATGCATCAATCAAAAAAGGAAAAAAACGCAGACTGTGATTTGGATGAAACCCGAGACTAAATCTTTAATTAGACCAACACAAAAGCCTCCAATACATCTACTACTTTATCTTCACTTCATAATAGGTTTATTAATTATTATTTTTATTATCAAACTCTATTTTATAATTTTATCTTTAATTAATAATTAATATTTTTTTACCACATTTACATGTCATCATTTCAAAAAAGACATAATATTGATTGTTGTTGGATGTGTTATACTAGAACCAGTCTAATAACATAGGAGTATTTTTAATATTTCAATTTTTACACATTTGGATAACTGTTTTTTACTTACATTTTTTGTTTTTATAATTTTTCATTTACTATTTGTTATCATGTGATTCTTTTCATTAGATTTGACCAAAGAAAATGTAATGAAAGGTACCAAAATGAAAAAAAAAAGTTCAAGTGGATAAGATCGCTGGAAAATAACAAAAACATATATTTTAAAATGTTATGTAAGTCGTTATTTATTTATCAGTATTTTATTTAATGATTTATGTAGAGTACTTATTTATTTTTATATAGTTAAAATCTATAATAAATAAATGCTTTTAATAGAAATTGTATATAATTAGAACAAATAAATATATTTAAATATATAAATATTTTTTACATTTGTAATTAATAATTCAAATTGTAATGCAACATTATTTTAAATACTGATAATTATTTAAAATATATTAAAATTCAATTTAGAGATGAAAATAAAATATGATAGAATTAAAGCAATAAATAATTAAAAACATCAAATATCACTAAAGAAATTCATTAAATAAAACCAATTTTAAAGACAAAATAATTAGTTATTATTGACTAAATTAAATATTATTTTAGAGATTAAAACAATTATTGACATCTAAACTTCTATTATTAATAAAATTTCTAAATTAATTTTGAAATTGGTATCCAATTAATTAGTAAGGTTTTAACTATCAATTAATTTAGATTTTACAAGTTGATAGTTAAAATTTTGATAGCTAATTTAGAAGCTAGTTTATAAATTTTATTAATAATAGAAACTACTTTCAATACCAATAATTTTATAATCTCTAAAATAAATTTAATCAATATAATAATTAATTAATTATATTTTTAAAATTGATTTGTATTTAATGATTTTATTGTAGGATATACACAACTAGTTTAATTATATAGTTGTGTAGAATTTTTTTTACTAATTGTGGAGAAAGTGAGAAATACACACTCTAAATAGAAAATAAAAATATTTAAATTGAGAGAGGAAAGAAAGTTAAATTCTTATACCAAACTTTATAGTTTAAAAACATAATCTTAAAAACAGTTTAATAAATCTTAATACATGTCACTATAAGACAATCATGAAATAAAAATCAATATTTAGAGACTAAAATAATTAGTTACAATAATAATTAAATTAGAGACCATTTTAGAAACTAGAAAAAAAAATTGGTTTCTAAATTATTTTCTATTATTGTTAAATAGTTTCTAAATTGGTATCTAATTAGCCATCAAGGTTTTAACTACCAATTATTTAGTTTATAAATTTGGTAGCAAAAATCTTGGTTGCTAATTAGATACCAGAAACTATTTAACAATAATACAAACTAATTTAAAAACTATTTTTTTTTAGTTTCTAAAATGGTGTATAATTTAATTACTATTGCAACTAATTATTTTGATCTCTAAATATTGGTTTCTATTTCATGATTTCCTTGTAATGTGTAATTAAAATAAAAAATCTTTAAAATTAAGATAATAATCAACAAAATAAGATTATCAATACATAAGACAGACATAGGGAGGGATGTAAACCTTAACCCTAAAAAAGTAATTACAAGTAAAATACTTAATTATCATTAGGACTTTGTAAAATAAAAGATAGACAGAACACACTAAGTGTTACGGCTAGAGAGACTCTTATATCTCTTTTGGATACAGTATGAGACTCATGTTAATGGAAAAGTTTTATCTAATATTAAAATTTTGTAAAATGAAGACGAAAGAAAAGAAAATAAAAGAATAATAGCTGCAATTTGAAAATAAATAAATAAATAATTTTTTTATTGGACTTTTTTTATGTTATGATTTCACATTATTTTAAACTATAAATCTGCTGATCAAATTTGAAATGTAGTTAAATTTATTGTAATTTTAATTTAACCAGGTAAAATATTAAATAAGCACAAATAAATTGTGTTAAAAAAGGAAGAAGAAAAATACCTAGATAACAAAATACGAAGAAAATAAAGTGCATCAAAGTGTACAATGAAAAACCTCTACTCAAAATAAAAAAAATCATTTTATGATATTCGTAAACTAATCACATAATTCTTGTTCTGACTTTCGTTTTTCCTTCGAACTAAAAAAAAATAAAAATTATTTGGTTATTAGAGACCATAATGGTATATCATGTTTTAACCTATTATTAAAGTTCTCGTTATCCTCAAATAAACCAAACTCTAATGAACCAAACTGATTTTCACTTATTAAATCCATATTATTTTTCTATTGATAGTCTTATAAAACATTAAATTGAATAATTCATGTTAAGTCAATCTAAAATATTAATGACTAACATAATATGTAGTACAAGCTCATCAAATATTGGAAATATATAAACTTTCTATATAATTAACCATATCAATAGAATGTAAATAAATACGATAGACTGAACCAATTTTAGTATATTTGGATCTTATATTCCTAAAAAAATAAATATAGAGAGTTTCACGTATTATCTATCATGAATAGATTTGCTTTTAACATGAAACATTTAAATAGTACGTAGTTGACTTATTAACATAATTTTTTTATTAATGATTACAAGTGTGTGATATTGCTATGTAATAGAGGTATATTTGACCATATCTTAACTAACATATCCAATCTTATCTTATACAATCATGTATGTAAAATATATCAAAATAAATTACGTATTCAAAATTTATTTTTTATACAACCCTTAAAAATTATTTTATAGTAATATGACTTTGACTTTTAAATCAACATGTTAATAATTAAGATAAATAAATATAATATATTAGTTATAACAAATTTAACAAAGATTGTAAAATAGAAACTAATGTTGGAGATCAAAATAATTAGTTACACTAAATTAGATACCATTTTATAAACTAAAAAAATTATTGATATGTAAAGTAGTTTATATTATTAATAAAAATTTATAAAATAATTTTTAAATTGGTATCTAGCCATTAGCTACTAAGATTTTATTTACTAGTTACTTATATTCTAAATGAATCTCTATTAGTATTTTTGAGATTAATTTAGAATCTAGAATATTAGTAGCTAAAACATTAGTAACTAATTTAAATACCAATTTAAAAATCATTTTCTAAATTTTTATTAATAATAGAAACCACTTTAGATACCAATAATTTTGTATCTCTAAAATAGTATCTAATTTAGTTAATATAGTAACTAATAATTTTTTTTTCAAATTTAGTTGGTATTTAATTATTTTTTTAAGTGCATGTTTATATTTGTTTAGAAAGACTTGTATGTTAGGTTTAAAAGACTTGTTAATAACTTAAGATTTTATATTTTTAGTAAATAAAATTTTATAAAATTTTAATTTTAATTAGATTAACATGGAAAAAATCGACGTGACATGAAATAGATATGCTATAGGTCCCTATTAGAAAAAGATAGAAAACACTATTATCATATAAAAACAAAAATTATTATTTTAAAGAATAACATATAAATAAATACATCTTAAATATAAAGTATTGTTTAAGACTCAACATTACACCATTTGTTTAAAGTGAAGTCTGGTTTTACAAATGAGCATCTACAACTTAAATGATCCATGAAATATGTAAATGTAAGTGTTTTATGTCAGTAAATATCAGTTAGTATTATTTTTAAAGTTTAATGTCTTTCTAGCATTTATGACAAGAGTGTCCACGTGGAAAACAAAGAACTATGAGTCAGGGACTATCAAAATACTTCATTTGAGAAAAAAAAAGATGTAGAAAAAAACAGACGATGTAAATTAAGTTTGTCAAATGGAAAAACATTGCTACAGAAGGGAATACAACTTTTCACAATTCATCCATTTTTTATGATATTTTGTATAAAGTTACGGAATAGTAAGTCGAAATATATTTTCTTTTCTTGGTTCTTCTTATTCTTCAATAGTATTATTTCAATAATATGCTAAGAACTCTCCTACGCTCATCTTTATCTTATTTTTTATTCTTTCTTTTATTTTCTGTGGTCTATTATTTTTTTCTTCCATAGTCGACGAATTTCATCAAGCACCAAATTACTTATATATTAACCTAAGCGAGGATCCTCAAACATATCTTTGTTTTCACTATTCTTTTTTATGGTGATGATTATTATTTTTGGAGTAAATCAATGAAACGGCTTTTAATACTAAAAACAAGTTAAATTTCGTGTACAACAATACAAAAGAACTAATTAATCTAACATATATGTATAATATGGTTGTGTCATGAATTATACACTTACTTCTGAATGTGGTTAGAAGAGTGTTATCACATTGTGAGAGAAAAGGTTAAATAATGGTTTGCTGAAACTTCTCCCTATATCTTCTAACATGCAACTCGTGGATATTCTTACAAAGACTCTACCTCTAACCATGTTCAATAATACATATTCCAACCTAAAAATATTTGATTTGTACTCCTAGCTTGAAGGATTTTTTTTTTATCAACAATAAAAAATAAATAAATAGAAACCACTTCAGGGGTGGTTCAACTCTTATACAAAAATACATGACATCAATCTCCTATTAGAGCGCCTACCAGCTTAACAAAGAGACAACCAGATCAGACAAAAGATTTAAAATTCAACTAGAATAAGGGAAATAAGCAAACTGAGACTTTGCAAAAATTCAAGACCAAACCTTTACTTGCACCGATGCAAACACTTCCGACACATCTGCCACACCTCTATTGAAGATGACCGAGTTCCTATGTTTCTAGATTTCGCTCACTATACCAACCCAAATTGCACTCCAAACATCATTAACCGAATCAGAAGCCTGACTCATCCTGAATTGTGAAAAATTTGACATAGGGTCCTTGTGAATTACGAACGACACTCAAAGCCACTCAAAACACAAACACCAGACACGCTAAGCAAACCTGCAAACAGAGAACAAGTGACAAGACGACTCCTCCTCCTTCCCACACAAACAGCACAAGGAATTTTCTACCGTCACTCTGCGCCTTACTAAATTAACCTAGAGACAATCCTATTCTCCAACACCCTCCAAGCAGTGAACAAAGTCGAAGGCAAGACTTTACATCTCCACAACTTATTGTACACCGGAGAAGACTCCCCTCCTCAAACCTTCCTTACCTAAACATAGACTGAGTTAACTGTGAATGTTTGACACCCCCAACCTTCCAGACCCAATTGTCCGCCTCCCCCAAAACCAACTTCACCTCTTAACATATGTGTTTGTTTGGTTATAGTTTTTTTTTTAACAATTTCTATTTTTCCTTGTAGCTATTTATGTTTTTTTTTTTATATATATATCTTCCTTTCCTAACTTCTTTCAAGAAATGTCCTTCCGTCATATTATTTCAATAATATGTTTTTTTATGTTTGAGATGTTCTCTACTAGTTTAATAGTTTCAATACATACACGGGTTTCTACAGTTAACTATCAATTGATAAAAAAACCCACTCAAGTGCTTTTCAAACACTTTTTATAAAAATAAATTTATAATATGAATCACTTTCCTAATGCTATTGACCACCAAAATAGTCATAGAGAGAGTCAAATACATCTTAGAAATAAATTCCACAATGAGTTGTTTCATAATTTCTCTTTTGACCTCTATAATAGAGGGATGCCTTTATAAAAGGATATAAGAGAAATAATCTTAAACCCACATATCCTATTTTACATCATAGAAAGCACTACCCTTGATGCCATATTCCATCATGTTGTGTAGTAAATTGAAATAGTCACAACCAGTTCCTAATAACAATTACCAAACTTACACTCTAGATAGTTTAAGTAGATTTTTGCTAGAAGACTTTCTTAATACAATGACTATCTTTAAAGAAAACTCTTGTATGAACAGTCATGAGTAAAAAAGGAAAAAAAAAATTGAGAACATGAATGTATTTGCAAATTTTTACGTGATGTTAAAGTTTTGCTTAAGTATTATATTATCTATCGTTGATGTTTTTGTTAAAGAAACTTAAGGTTAAATCTTTATATTCATCCATCTAAGATATTTGGTTTGTAATACTTTTCATTTGATTATGAAAGTCTGTACAAAATCTGAAAATACTTCTGTGAAAAAAAAAATAGTATTGAAAAGAAAGACTATTATCAAATTGTATATAAATTTTAAGCTTTCAGCTTAGTTATAAACTAATTTTATCAAAAAAAAATTGTAACATATATGTAAACTTATAAACTATTTTTGGCTTATATAAAATAAATTAATGAGATAATAAGTTGCTAATTTTTTGACATTTTTTCTTTTATTAATTTATTTAAAATGTAATTTTACCTTAGCTAGATATATCTTTTTAGATCATTTTATAGTTATAAATTAATTTTAATTTCACTAAAGTAGTGTACACTTAAGAATATTTTAATCAGTTAAAATAATAAAAAGTATTAAAGTGTTATTTTGTTTGCTTTTTTTTTTTTTTTAAATTACAAAACTTTTTTAGTTTTAAATTTTTTTTAATTATTTTTATGTTAGTTTTAACCTCATAAGATCATTTTTTAA
>Ga0123342_1000948_pt1 | contig 48398 bp, 23 predicted proteins | sample Turbeawhitnodule_FD_89960 | JGI IMG/M metagenome (GOLD analysis project Ga0123342, IMG submission 89960) | Root nodule microbial communities of legume samples collected from Mexico - Turtle bean Mexico white nodule | ecosystem: Host-associated > Plants > Roots > Nodule | place: Mexico: Nepantla...
CTTCTTTCTTTTATTAAGAGTGATGGTAGTCCGTTGGTTAAATTGATTAAGCTAGCTGTGATAACTTTTTCTATTTGGATGATATGGCGTATGAGGAATTATGCTCGTTTTCAGGATAAGATTAAGGTTTCTAGGGCTATTTTGGTTATTAAAGATTTAACTTGTCTAGTGGGTAATTCGTCTAAAGCTTCAATGAAGAATGATATGGTTAGATGGGAGTTTCCTTCACCAGGCTGGGTTAAAATTAACACTGATGGGGCTGCTAGGGGGTATCCTGGTCTTGCTACTTGCGGAGGTATTTTTCGTGGGAGTATGGGGGAATTTATTTGAGCTTTTTCTGCATTTCTTGAAGTTCAGACTGCTCTGGTTGCTGAGTTTTATGGGGTTATACATGCTATGGAGGAAGCTCAAAAGATGGGGCTTACTAATGTCTGGTTGGAATGTCATTCTGCTTTGGTTTGTGCTGCGTTTACTGCTAGGACAACTGTTCCTTGGATGCTTCGTAATCGATGGAATGCTTGTCTTAATTACTGTGGGAAAATTAGGTTTACGGTTACTCATATTTTCGTGAAGGAAATGCGTGTGCTAATAAGTTGGCTAATTTAAGATTTTTTCATAGAGAGTCTTTTCTTTGGTATAATAGGCTTCCACCTTGTCTATTCTTAGAATTCTTTATGAATAGGTATAGTCTACCTATGTATCGTTTTTGTTAACATATGGGTTTTGGTCTAGTCCCCCGTATTTTTGTATTTTCTTTCTTTTTTTTCTTTTGTTCAATAATACTTTTTTCATGTGATGGTAAATGATTGTTGTAACTTGAGGTGTCAGCCTAGCTGAGATCTTAAGTTGCATAATGATACCTAACATGGAAGTTTTTATTTAAAAAAAAAACATAGCTAAGACATTATTGAGCCTTCTATTAATCACTTTTAATTATATACAATTTACTACTAGAAAATTATTAAATAGAAATTAATTTTAAAGACTAAAAATAATTAACTATTATATTGACTAAATTATATATTATTTTAAAGACTAAAAAAATTATTGATTTATAAATTAGTTTCTATTATTGATAAATAATTTCTAAATTGGTATTTAAGTAGCTATCAAGGTTTTAACTACCAATTACTTAGATTCTAAATTTGATAGAAAAACATTGGTAGTTAACTAATTTAGAAACTATTTATCAATAATAAAAACTAATTTAGAAACCAATAATTTTTTTAGTCTCTAGAACAATATATAATTTAATCAATATAGCAACTAATTATTTTTTTTTCTAAAATTTGTTTCTATTTAACAATTTTCTTGTAGTGATTTAATACCAACCACTTTTCTAAGACCTAGAGAACCTAGAGCAAGATAAATCTTAAATGTACAAAAATGAACAAATAGATAAGTTTATAAATATTTTTTATTTATTTTATTATAAATTTTATATTTTTTTATATAATTTGTTTTTAGATTTATGAAGTTTGAAGTTAGTAATCTAAGAATTGAGATAAGTTCGTTAGATTTTTTATAAGTTATCACGATAACTCTTTTCTACCTATTATTATTATTATTTTATTCTTTTTTTCATTTTTTTTAAAGAATAAATAAAATAAAATGAAATGAGACATTTCAGGGATGTCCAATCCTTATACAAAATATTTTCTCCTAGTTTTAAATATTTCTCGTCCTCTCTTTAATACTTTAATTAAAGAAGATATGTTTTTGAGTGGAATGTTTATTACATTTAATTTACCTTGAGCTTATTTTACAAGTTTTGGAACTATGTAACAAGTTTTGCACTTATCTACATGTGGAAAGTATAAATATACAAGCATGTATATAATTTGTTACAAGTACAAACTTGAATTTCAAGATAAAAAGTAGATATTTTTATTTTGGATGTAGGCAGTGATGGTTTCAAAAGTGATACCAGTGTTAGAAATTGTTATGTTGTTTTGTTATTAGTAAAAAGTAAGTTTATAGGCTAGTATCACTAATAGTCTACCATTTAAATAAATCTCAAATGATGACTTATTATTGTGTATATCATTATGGTTTAAGTGATAGAGTAACACTTGTTTAAGTAAGCATAAGTTGTTTATTATTAAAATTAATAGATGTTTAAGTATTCCAAGAATTCCAATTAAAAAAAAAACTAACAATTTTTTCTTTCTTTCAAAGACTATCACTGGGCAGAAAAATAAATAAATAGAGACTATCACTCAAACAATAAAAGATCACCAAAGCATTCAAATATGAGATCATTATAAAGAAAATGTTGATTTATCTAAGAAAATAATATTATTTAAATCATACATAAATATATTTATATATTTTTTTATGTTTAAATTGGTGGCTAGTATTTTTTTTTCTCGAGTAATGATATGTTGACAACTCACATTTTTTATACAATCACATTACAACTCCCACTACTATTATTTTAATATTTTTTCATATCATTTAATTCCAAATTTATCTTTTATTATATATTTATTTCTAAACTCATCATATGTATATAATTTTAAGAGTTATCACATTATATATTTTTTTCTTCGTAAAACGCGATAGTTATCTATTTAGTTTTCTCGTATATAATGAATTTCTGTTTCTATATAAAAAGAAATAGTTGAATCCTAAGGTGTGAATTGCGAACGGAATTTTCAAGGCACTTTTGCTCGTCTCCACCTTATGAAACAAATAAAAAAGGACTTATTTTCTTAAATGAAATGTGGAAATTAATTTTAAGGGTACGAATGAGTTACTCCATTTATGATTTGCTCCCAAATCTATATCCTACTTATAGTATGATCATAATATTAAAGCTACTTTTTAAAAGCTTCGTAATTTTTTAAATTGATTTTATTTATATTTTATCTAAATTCTTAGAACTGTTACGAAAGGACACGTGACTTTTCATTTTCGTACGAGTACAAAGAAAAAAAAGGTTTAAGTACTCGAACAATAATTAAAATTTAAGATATTGGTTATTAATTTGAACTACTTTGTTATTTCTTTTACTTTTAAAAAGCCGCTGATATAAACATGTTCTCAATTTTCATATATGAAAAAACCAAACAAGTGGTTTTATAGAAAAGGTTTAAGTGAATAAATTTTACAGAAGATTGTCTTTTTATTCTAGTTCAGTTTCTATGCATTACGAATAAAAAAATATGAATTTTAAATCAAATAAAATTAGAATATAAAAATATTTATACTTTATATGGAGATTTTTGAAAAGCTTTTTAATAAATTTGATTTAAAAATTAAAGAGTAATATGATGAAAGAAGTAGTTGGTAACAGTTGAACAGGAAGCGGGCAGTAATGATTGAGAGACACGTGTTGTGTTAGTTTCAGTGTATTGAAAGGCACGTGCAATAATTTATTTAATATTAAAATATGAAATAAAGATTTAGAAATGTTTGACTCTGATTCAGTTGTACCTACGACCTTGGAACAGTAATTTAAACCAAATCCTTATCCTTTGCTAAATTAGCGGCTGGGGTGGCAGCAATTCGGAACTAAACACAAAGAAATGTGTGACATTAAACCCATGAATCTCTTTTGGGTCTTACAGAAAGAAAAAAACACAGTGCATGCGCATGATGTGTGATTGTGACAGCTTAATAATAATAATAATGAGGTGTTTCTTTGGTATGATTTGAAACTGAAAGCAACAGACATGAAGAAACTACACTTTGGCAATTAAACAAGATTATAATGGAGCCAGAGAGAGAGGGCGTGACTGCACCGGTTTCTACGTTCAACCACAGAAAAAGACTGCTTTTAAACTTCTTGTCTGCTACCTTCATTTCTTTTTCTCTCTGTTCTACGAATCAGGAAAAGAAACATCCCTCAAATCATTCAACCACACAGCTACTGCTCAAATTTACTGTGCAATTTTCAAAGTCCTCCTCTGAAAATAAAGGCCACGGTCAAAAACAAACAAGCCACTCACATTTTATTCATGCAACAATCAACCCAACGTTTAACTAATTCTATCAAACTTCAATCTTAAATCTGAAGTATATACACTTGTAACAAGGTGGACCACTCTTAAAAATGATTTCTTTTGTTTTTATCTTCGAGTCATATGGTCATGGTGTTTGAACGATTCTTCTTTTCAACTAGATGAGTGGTGTATGATTAAGACACTCTAACTATCAAGTTAGTCCGAGTATAATATACATATGAGTTGAATTGAGAGTGAAAAAAATTAACTTTGACTTTAAATCCTAAACTCTGAGTCTCCTATGATATTTATATCTTTTGGATGAACCTCAACTCTCATAAACCTACTCGTGAGTCTAAAAAGAAAGTCTAATCATATCTTAATCATAATTTATCAATAACTTGACTTAGTTATAGTTAATTGTGAATTTACATATTGTCTTTAAATTAAGAGGATCATTCAACCATATAGTAAATACACAATTTTATTCAAAAGAAAAATTGCACCAGTGTTGAAACTTTCAGCATGTAGTCTCTGTTATAATAAAGTTGCCAACTGTCCCCTTTGCTTGTGCATGGTTCTTTCTGAGGCGTGCTAATTTTGGAGCCACTTGTGAAGTCTACAGCATCATTTTCCACCCCTCTTTTCTTTTATCTTAAGAATACTGATTTTTATTGTAAGTCAGAACAAAAACGTATTAGTTACATTAAATGTTACATGTATATATGTACAGATACTGATACTTTTGTGTTTTGATTGATAAATACTGTGGTGGGAGTGAATGGTTGCAGCATATGCTCTAGAATGTGAGTGAGGTGGATAAGGTGGCGTAGGAAGATGGATGAGTGAGATAAGAAATGAAGTGTTTTTGGAGAGGAAAGAAAAGGTGGCACCAAAGCATGTGCTCTGATGTTGGTGCTAATTATTCATGAGAATTGGAACCTTTGAAAGGCAGAGATTAGATTGGTAGATGGATATAGATAAATAATACTCATTCTCCCTTACTTTCAATCAAATCAACCTTTCACTGTCAAATGTAAGCGTGACTAGACCAAACTCCATAATTGGGAGAATGAGACTCAGACCCTTTTACTTTCCTCCAGAAAGAGAAGAGTGATCTTGTTTGCTTTCATTGGTTATCGCAGCCAATAAGTACAAAACCAACTAACCCCACATCCATTTCATTATTTTATCAATATATGCACTTCATTATTCTCTTTATTTTCCAAGATTCTGTTTTGTTCTTGAGACTTTTATTCTGAGTTGCATTCATGACAAAAACAATAATTCTGCTCAGTGAAAGTAAAAGATTGAGAATTGTAGAGTTGTGAACATTTTCACCATTTGGGGTATGGGGATGAGCCCCATAGAAGGGAATGACACTAAGTCACCCTTTATTTCTCTTTAAGAATAACTTTTGATGTGTGAATGAAGAAAATTGCAATGCTAATAACATTCCTGCATCCCTTTTTAGTATGGAAGCTGGTGTAGCCCAACCTTTATGCTCGAGACTCACTTGAGGTGATAAGAGGATAAGGATTCTGATCCAACCAGAGAGTATAGAGAATACTTGCAAAATCACATCTGAGTGCACCATAAGCCCATTTTACACAACTCTACTAAACGCTAAATATTGAAATCAATCACTCGAATATATGTGAAGTGTGAGCAAGATGTTTGGATTTTGTACTTTTATAAATCAAGGTGCCGAGAGACCGAAAGGTTCGTGAGAAACTTTTAGATGTACTGATCAAAAGTAACAGATTACAAGTAAGTCTAATCAAAAGAACCTAAATTTAAAACCTCCTACACAAAGTTAAAGTCAATCTGGCTAAGTTCAATATGAATCACACTAAGATCCAAAATAAAGTTCAAAGTATAGTGTTGAACTTAGTAAATAAAAGTATAAATAGTAAAGTTCAATAAAGCTGATGAAACTCAATATTTTGTAATATAATTAGGTAACTCAATTAGTAGGTAGGTATAGTGTTTTTTTAAAGAAAAAGATACTTAATTAAACATATTCTAACTTTATACCTTGTAGGCACTACTTATCTGACATACCGAAAAATCATGAAGGAAGGAAGATCACGAGAGAAAAAAAGAAAAGAAAGAGATCACCATAGACACATTGAAGTATGAAAAATGGAAATAAAAAAAGTGTCGAAGAGTAGTTAAACTTCTAAGAATAGTGCAATCTTTTAGTAGTGTATTGAATTTGAAGAGAGATAAATGGTTATGAACATCTTCAGCTTATAAGGGTACACCTATTTGAGACAAACTTAAAATAAAGAAAATAGATGGCAATTAGCTTAAGATTGTTATCTAAATTAAGAATATGCAATAAGCAGATTTAAAGTCTAAGGTTTTCAAATTGGTGACTGATTCGTGATGGGAAATCATGGTTGTGGGAAGTACTGTTGCATATTAAGATTTGAATTTTCTGAATAGAAACATAATGCAACACATTAGATTCTAAAGGCGATGATGGTATATATACTATTAAAGATGCCCTAGTGATAGTGTAGGAGAATAACTTTCTGTTGGCTGATTGATTTTGCTGGCAATGAAATTTGGAATAATGGAATACAATGCATCATTATTATCATTTCCCTTTTATGGTTAATATTCTTCCAGTATATCTTAACAAGAAAAACAAATTCTTAAACTAATATGAAGTTTCAGTATATTTAAAGTTGGAAAAACAGTGAAGGCATAAACAAAATTTAATGATAATATTAGGATGTAGAATTGCAAGTTTCATTTTACAAAAATAAAAACCCATGAACTCACTATAGGTTTATAATTAAGGAGCATCTCTTTTTAATTGCATTAATGAGTATCATTATTTCTATTTTTAAACCATTAAAATAAAGAAGGTAACAATCCCAACTTGTAGTTAGTAAAATAATTTATAAAGTACAAATTTATTATAGACTCACTATATCATATGGCAACCAGAGCAAACACCCTCTAAGTTTACATGATCCTTCCAATGAAATAAAATTAGAGTTAGTTATAGGGATGAGCAAAATTCTTTTTTTTAAACAGAACAATTTTAAGTAATTGGATTCTTAATCTAATAGTGTAAATTATTTGAAAGAATCATTTCAAAATCAAAACAGTTTTTAAGAACCGGTTCTAAATTAAACAAGTTTTCAAATTGATTATAAAAATTAAACAAATTTTAAAACCAAACCTATAAAAACAATTATATAAAATTGACACCTGATAGTCAAATTTTGTACCTGTAAATTCATAAAATCAGAAATTAACTTAATTAAAATGTTACATTTAGGTTAACACTGCCGATAAAAAAAAAACATTTAGGTTAACACCATTTATCTATTATGATAGATGGGGCTTAGGTGGAATACAATCTCCATTTGAATTTTTAGGTACTTTTCATGAAGTAATAGAGTAAAAATTATTTTTGCGAGTCTCCTTGTGCTTAATTCAAGGCGTTATAAATAGTTTAAGCAAATTAAAACTCTTTCGATGACAAATGCTTAATAGTTGACTTCAATCTAAAAAGGGCTATGTTTAAGATAACTATTAAAGTTAAAACTGCCATTTTAATTCAACCTGGATACACATTACTGTCAATCAGAACAACATTGTCCTGTCACATGTCACATACATGCATACAGTGCAAACACTAGACTTAATCTGACTTAAATGTAATTTCTTTTTAGAGGGAAATGATTTCTTAATACTAATGTTACACTCGACTGATAGGAAAAAACATCAACGTTGGCACTAATTCACCAAGAGTAAAAACAAATAAAATATCCAAACTACAAAACCAACCAACCAAAAAGTAATTAAATAAGTGAGGAACTTATAAATGATCCCTTAAGAAAATGTACACGGCTAAGTGGCTAGTAAATGTTTTACATAACCCCCCAACCCCAAAAATTTCTGTGTTACAAGTATCTATTTTAAACATGTATGAACCGCAGGACCTGCATGTGCCAATATTGAGGAACCCTATTTTCCACCTTTGCTATAGCTGTCCTTTAAGGTGACAGTCCTATTAAAAACAAGTTTTTCTGGAGTTGAGTCCCTGTCAACTACGAAGTAGCCTACAAGAGCAGAGATATAAGGGTTAGATATTAAGTGAAGAAAGATGAACTAATAATCAAGTAGCACTCAACGTAAAGTACCTAATCGTTCAAATTGGAAATTGTCCCCAACTTTCGCATTCTGCAGGGAGGACACGCCGTAAGCATCCGGGATTATCACTTTGGAATTAGGGTTTAAATCGCCGAGCCAATTGTCAAGTTCAGCGGGATTCTATTCCAGTGATTCAAACAGCAACAAAGAAGGAAAATATTATTAGCAAACTATATAGCGTGTGTGTAAAATCACAGGCAGACGTAAAGATAGCAAACCTCTGATACGAATAGCCTCTCAAACAACCTGACTTCCACCTTTAATGGATCAACTCCAGGAGAAGGTTGAGGAACCCAATGGAGAACCCCCTAAAAACAAAAGGATTGCACAGATCACCAATCAGTTTTCCACAACTCTCGTCGACTATTTTTAATCAACAGAAATAGCAAAGTTTGTAAACCTTAGGCTTTGTCTTCTTTGAAGGATCATACTCGGCTCGAATTTCAAGAATAGTCTCATTATCATCAGCTAGAATCACTTCAGTGCACTTTATAGGAAATGCATATCTACACCAAACAATGAAAACTTTGAACAGTGGACTTTAAATTCTCACCACAATATCAATTTGTACCCTCAACTAACCTGAGTATCGCAGATTTCCCAGGAGCTAGACCATAATAATCTTTCGAATCTTGCATCCGGAAGTCCGAGTGTTCAATATATACAACATTGGAAAATGGAATCTACAAACGTAGACATGAAAAGAGAATCAGAAACCAACCAACATATGAACTGGTAATATCATGATAAAGCTTAACAAAAAAGTCAACATATTGAATCATCATCCTAAAACCAGAGCATTGCCCAAAGATATCGGTTTTCACAAGCTAAGCATTACCTTGTAGAAAGCAGAAGCATCATCAGCTTTTGCATCAGGCCATATCTTTGCATCAACCTCAATAACTGGGTTGGCTTCAAGATTAGTAATAACAACCTTACAAGATTAAATCAATTAGTCTTAAGCTGATTAAATCAGAACGGTATACTGGCATAGAAAGAAAATAAATATACCTTGAGGGGATGAAGGACAACCATTGCACGAGGAGCTGTTCTGTTTAATTCTTCCCTAACATGGTATTCAAGGCGTTCAATAGAAATCAAAGTGCCATCACTACAGCAACAAAAAGAAAATAATTGTAATTAATGATGCACCTCCACCCTCATATACCTATTTTTTAAATGAAAAAACAGTGCGCAGGTTCTTGTTCTTGAAAGTAAGCTACAGTCAACTGATTAAAGCTTCAAATGTTGCATTTCCTAAAGCACACATTAAATAAACGAATAAATAAAATAACAATCCCGTGCAAAGAACACAATAGTGAATCAACTATTTGGATAAGGCATCACCTAGACAACTATTTCTTCAAAGACTTATGTTCTGTTTGTTAAGGAGATCAGTATTTTTTTGGTCCTATAAAGAGAAAGTGGCTGCTTGCTGAAATTTTAATTTTGGGTTCTGCCAGACACATCATGACCTGACCCAAAAAACCTGCAGTACAGATACACACAATGAAGGCAAAATGCTAGGTTGTATAATACAAGTGACACAAAAATAGGATTTGAGTGGTCAGGAGCTACTTTCTGTAATCTTCAAATATTTCTTTACATCCACCTGAATAAATAGGCCTACTGTTCACCAAGTTAAGCCTTTTGCTAAATTATATGTTGTTTTCTCTACTCCCTATTTTCTGTTTCTGCCTCTGGCAATAACAATCCCGCCATTCCAATGCAATATTTCCCTCCTGGCGAGACTGATATATTTAGAATGTAGTATCTTCTTGGCACTTATGTTTTCAATCACAAGTTTATTAATGGTTCAGTTTTTAAAAAAATTGCTAATAACTGGCAAGCTTTTAAACTCTACAAAGGATACAAAGTACTTACAATTTTAACAAAAATTAAAAGTAGAAAAAGAGGAAATAACACTCAATCACAATATCTAAAAGGTAGGAAAAATAAATTTGCACTCGCTGTATTGTCCGAACTCATAATGATTTTGACGGGAATCCCCTCATTTACCAGGTATAAGTATGAGTAATATCCAATATTTTAATTCAAGTACATAGATGGGATGGGTATGTATGTTCCCGTCCCCATTTAAAATAACTAAAACACTATTAGTTTATTAGGTAGGTAGCCAAAAAAACTTATTTTCAATTTTCTTGTTGGGTTTTTGTTTCATTTCATTTGAAGAATTTTTCTTTCGATAAATAATTTTCCATCTTCTCTCTCAATTGTTCAACTCAATCCACCAAGTTCACTCAAATCCCTAAAGTATTTTCTCCTTCATCACAACCTCAATTACACTTTTTTTTTCCTTTATCCAGTTTTGTTCAAACAATGTATTGCATTTCAAGAAATGTAAACCTCATTTTCAATGAATTAAGTCACACATTTGACCATTTGTACTCCTTTTTAATATTTTATTTTTTGTTTATTTTCTGTCATGCGAGAATGTCATCAATTTTGAATGTTCAATCATGTAAACCCTTACTTTACTAGATAACATAAAGAACTTATAATATCTTTTATCTTTGGTTCTTAGTTTCATTTCATTTGAAAAATTCTTCATTCACTACACAATTTTTCATTCTCTCTCTCAATGGTTCAACTCTTTCAATATTCACCAAATTGACTCAAATCCTTGTATTTTTCCTCTCAAGATTTTCAAAAAGTAATACATGTTATAGTTGTCATGAAATTTCAATTGCGTAATTGTTTACTTTTTTTTATAATTACTTGTCATTTATGCAATTTTTTTTCGTACTCTATTCTAAGATTTATGCAATTATAAAATATTCCTTTGATCTTTGATATTGAAGAAAAGAAAATGTGTTCTTTTAACATTGAATATTTGATAATATCATGTTTATTTTATTCTGTTTGAATTTTTTATTTTTGTGAGAGTTATTTAATATTTGGGGGACGATAATACTCACTACTCAAAGTGTCTCGAAGACTATGGGGGATGAGACAAATTTCATATCCAATGGGGATGGAGACAAGAATGTGTGTGAATTTTTACTTTGAGGATGGGAACAGGGGTGTAGTCATTAGTGGTAACAAAAATACTAAAGATTTATAGCCATTTTTATTAACACAGCACATGATGGATCAAGTCATTGTAGACTATGCCTTTTCTCTCAGAGATAGAGAGACTAAGTTGACAAATAAACATCTTTTACTAACACAAACTATAACATGACGTCCAAAACTAATACGCAATAATGAATTCACAAATGTAGAGAATTTGTGCCTTCATAACTACAAAAAAAAAACAACCTAGGCTTTTGGTGGGGGCAAATACATGGATCACAAAATGTTTTGTTATAACTGCTAACAGAATAATTCATCAATTACATTGAAAAATTATAGATTGAAAAAGACATAAATAGCAATTAATATGATAAATATAATAAAGCATTACCAAAGCAACTTCCGACATCAAGATATAAAGGAAATGGTAAAAGCTAAAATGAAATTCAGGTCAATTTTTAGTATAAAACATGAACTGAAGTATGTGGTGTTTCAAGTACTTTTCCACACCAATAACTTAGAAATAGCATTCTTATACAACCAACTGTAGTTGGAAATTGATAACATACCTTCTAGTTATTCCAATTCCTCGGACAAAAGCATTGATTGCAGTGGGGCTCATGCCTCTTCGCCGCAAACCAGCTAGTGTCATCAAACGAGGATCATCCCACCCATCAACCCACTTCTCTGTAACTAGACGATTCAGCTTCAACAAAGAACAATATGTAATTAGGGGATAGCAAATTATAAGCATAATAACAAAACTCAACAAAATTATTACAATGTGCAAAATTGCTGATTCACCTTACGCTTTGACATAACTGTGTTAGAGACATTCAACCTTGAATATTCCCATACATAAGGCTGGTAAATGCCTAACGCATGCAACAACCAATAATACGATGCTCGACGTGTCTCAAATTCAAGTGTACACAGCTGCATGAGATATTCGTGAATTAGATATATATAAAATAACAACAGAGTTAGCATTAATCGCATACGAAATCTGAATGCTATTTGTTAGGTATGAAGCCATAAAACATTGACCATTAGTTACAAAAGTTCCCAGCACAGTTATAGCCACAAAGAACCAACTATAGTGAATAGAACATTCTGTACAGCACACCGCTATTTGTAGGACAGAAAATTTAAAATTCCCATTATGTATATATACATGAAAGTTGAAACTACAATTTTTTTAAGGAGAACCACACATTTTAAAACATAATAACTCCAACTCAATGATCTTCCAAAAATCTAACTGACTATAAATATTACAAAAGTTTAGAGCATAAAATAATGTTGAAGAAGCTAGAAATCTAGCTGTCTAAGTATTATTATATTAGGATATCCAAATATCACGTGTATAAAAAACGGATGTTATCACAAGGACCGCCACTATAAATATATAGATAGAGAGAGATTAAATTAGGAGAATTTAAGCATCTAGGATAACACATTCTTGTTGAAGGTTGAAATGGGTAAATAAAAAAGGAGAAACCGGGTTACTAGCAAGAAAATTGTAACATCACCAAGAAAAAATAGAGTGAAAGACAACTTACTGAATGTGTGATATTCTCTAGAGAATCAACAATGCAGTGAGCATAGTCATAACTTGGATAAATACACCATTTGTCTCCGGCGTGAGGGTGTGGAGTAAACTAAAAGACCAAAAGCATTCACATCACATGAAATTGGATCATTATCTCCCCGTAAATTTGAGTAATCAAAATCATCTAGGCAAGTACTTACCTTAATTCTGTAAGCAATAAGGTCATACATATTGTAATTATCACTCTGCATGTCTTGCTTCATTCTAAGTATGGCTTTTCCTTCTTCTACAAGGCCATTTTTCATATCCTCAAAGAGCTTCAATGACTCTGAAATTGGTCTGTCTCTCCAAGGACTGTTCATTTTCTTCTCCCTATATTCCTTTATCTCATCAGGTGTCTACAACCAAATCATCATTAAATACTGTTAATGTTTGTTGTGCTTGCTTAATACAAAATTCAACAACATGGAGACAATTATCACATCCTCCTTAGTATTCCACGTTAACATTTTCTTCTGGAATAGCAAGTATCCTTTGCAACAATTGAAGTAACTTTTTTAAAATATAAAATAAACGTAAAAGTGTAAATATGTGATGAGTAATACTATCAAATTAATTCCTTTAATCTTTTAAAAAAATTCTCACTAAATCTAAGGTATTTAAAAAAGAAAAATTTGATATTAAAAATTGAAAGTGATTAAAGCTAAGATTTATAGGAAAGAAGGAATTCCAACGTAAAAGAAAAACATAAATAATCAATAATTTTAAAAGTTTTAAAAATATACAATAAGTGCTAAATAGTGTTGATGATGCACGCATCACAATCAGAAAGAGAATACAAAAAAGAATCAGAAAGAGAATACAAAAAAGAGATGTCTTCATGCTTAGGCACGAGAACACAAATTTATAACATAAGGGTTGATAATATAATTCCATGCAATTGAAATTTTCAGAGTAAACTGCCAAAGGGATCAGAATTAGTGCTTCAAATAAATCAAGTTAATTACATGTCAGATGTTTTAAAACCACCTAAAGGGAAGAACCAATGAAACATTTAACAACAATGTTAAATATTTGTAGCAATAAGATATTCAGATGTTTGGATGACAACCTGATGGTCAACATACGCATGACCCTTTTTTATGAGCTCCACAGCTAATTCATACAACTCTTGGAAGTAATCACTTGTGTAAGTAATCTGCAAACATTACAAAGCTGTTAAACATCTAAATAACCAAGATCACGTCAGCCAATACACGTCATGAAACAAACGAACATACCTTGAATGGTTTCCAACCCATCCACTGGACAATTTCTTCAATGTGATCAATATACTCTTTCTTTTCTGCTTCAGGATTTGTATCATCATACCTGGAATTGCCACAAGACATAAAGATGGAACAAAGAAACTTAAAGTGCATAATTAATACAAAGATCTAACTAAGGCATACAGGGGTTTTTGCAGGAATTCAGTAAACATGAAAAACTTTAGGAACACATATTTGAATTTGTCATAAACGCTCGGTTTGTTTCCAGTGGTATAAAGTACAGAAAGAACAAAAAAAGAGGCATATAATTAAACACAAAAAAAAAGAACTTCTGTTAAACTTTTCGTGCAAGATGATTATATTGTACATAATCAATTATATTTTAGTACATAATTCACGTAATCGATTATGTTTCAAATATAATCGATTATGTATTAACATAGTCTATATAATCTTCTAATATAATTAATCATACACTTAATATTTAGCATTTTATTACAATAAAATAAAAATATTTAAATAACAATTTAAATAAATAAATAAATTTAAAATTTGGTGTTTCATGAAATAACTTAATTTAATTTGTTGTTTAAAAATATAATTTATTTTGTCTACTAAAATTTTAAAATAATTTTTATTTAAATTTATAATTTATCTTAACTCTAATTTATATTTTAAAAATATTTTTTACATCAAGTAATTTTACATAATTATGAACACTTACAGGTATCAAATAATTGACAATTATTTTATAATCAAGTACCCGCGGTTTGATCCGACATGGGTGTTAGGTATTTATTTAAACATTTCTTAACACAAGGGAATCACATTTCTTAACACATATTTAAATTGGTTATTTTCTAAACATATCAATCTACAGTTCTTTTATTCTATCACATCAATCAAATCACTCATAAACTTTCCACTCATTTCTCTCCACTTTTTAACTCTCTCTTAATCTAAACACCCACACTTCACACTACTCATGATTTGTTATTTATAAAGCATTTTTAAGTTCAATCTTAAACTATTCTAGGCCAGTTAAAGATGCTAAAACTCCCCCATAGATAATTCCTAGATGATATATTTCACAAGAGCAATGTCCATCTCTTTCAGATGAAAGAAGAGAAACTCAGCTGAACTGACAATAAATAAAGGAAAAATTGAAAAAAAAGTACACACCTCAGATAACAACCTCCATCCCTGTCTTTTGCCAGCCCAAAATCAATAAACATAGCCTGAACAACAATTAAGTTTTTATTTCAAACTATATATCACTGGGGGGGAAAACCAGAGTAATGATTACAATGCAAAAAAAATTACATACTTTTGCATGACCAATATGCAAATATCCATTTGGTTCGGGTGGAAAGCGGGTCAAAACTTTTCCACCTGTTGCTTTCAAGTGTTTGTCAAGAAGCGCCCTTGTATTACAACATCTCAAAATACTACCATCACTAAAAGGCACTTCGGTATGCACCTGAAATCAACTTATCATCAAGACATGTTGCAGATGCAAGTTAAGGAACAAAGTTAAACTTCAAACTAAGGGCACCAAGGGAACTTTATAGCGTTGAAAGCCTTGCAAGAACAATATAGCAACCAGAAAGATTCAATAAGAAACACTCATATGTCATGCCATGAGCAAGCAGTGCATTGGAAATGACTCCATTCATACTAAAATGCAATTTAATTTTAAATAAAAGAAAATACCTTGAAATTTTCCACTGGGTTAGGAAATATTAAATATGGATTAACATCTTCTTCAGGTGACTTTTCAGGAGTGGCAACAGGCGCTTTATCCTATATAAGCATGTAAGTAGAATTGTGAACCAATAAGTAATGTCATAAAAAAAGTAAAGCCAAAATAGACAACTGGAAACACAGGCACCTCTACTTTAGCAGGTTTCTCCTTCTTCTTTTTAGATGGCTTTTCATCATCTGCTGCTGTTCGATCGCCCAGTAGTTCATATAGTTTTGCATCAACAAGTTGCTGCGAAAGCAACTAAATAGTATTAAAAACATGAAATAAGTAAACGAACGACCCTTGAATTAGGTTTATTCCATAGCTGTCACCTTGGCAACTTTGGCGTCACCCCATGGCAGCCTCTTGCGCACATGCCCAAGCAACTCACCCACTAGCAAAGATAAAATATAAATGTTCTCAGCACTGAATAGAATGACAGTTCAATATAAAAGGGAAACAAATTGCATAATAATAAACCATCCAATCATCCACATAATGAACTTCTCTATAAGAATTAAAAAGGTGTATTCCAATTTAAAATTTGTAGTGAGATTTTACAGTATATATATTGGAAAGTTAAATCATATCAATTCATTTAAAGTTATAATTTCAAAGTAATGAAATCTGCCAGAATTGAATTATTAAATCTATCACGGCAAAGACTGAACACTACCATTTGTTCGATAACGTAGCTCCAAAATTGTAGACTTGTTCTCCTCAACAACTTCACTGACAGCTTGTTTGATATCTTCTGTTGAAACCTCAACGCCTGCTCAAGTATGCAAGATATTAAGAGATACACTTATCATAAGTTAATTTCTAGAAATTTGCACATAACTTCTCCAAAGTTTTGTTTTAAACTTGTCCACAAGCTAAATTTAACTTATGAGGAAATCAATTTCCTTGTTTTCTTCTTAATTTTCTCTCTTAAAAGTCTTTTTAAGAAGCTCGTCCAAATAGATCATAAGGCCAACTTTATACGAGACTACACTGCTAAAGTTTTTTCTACCGTACCAACACCACAAGCTTCTTCAAATGTTTTCGAATCAAGATTCTCCAAGCCCGTAGAAGCAAGAAATGATAAGGCTGCATCTAACTGTGCAGTTGTTTTGACCTGCAAGCACAATCATAGAAGAGAAGAAATATCTCAAACATAAAACTTCATCTAAACCAGAGACCAGCAGAAAACATAATAACAAAGTTGACAACCAATCAAGAGAACAAATAAAAAGTGGAATACAATAATAACACAAATTAAACAGTTAGTGTCAATCGACGAACATAAGACGGCAACCAAGAATCTAATATGCACACCTTCGAAGAAACAATGTATTGAAGTAATGTTGGACGATGCGGCAAGGCATTTGCAGGGTACTTCGTCGCAACCTGCCACATAAATCAACGTCAACAACAGTCATCAAGAAAACCACAATAAAACGTTATACAATTTCTCTTTACCATAGACTCGCGTAGTTCAGTGAGCACAGCAGAATACAGAACATAAAGACATCCAGAATTACGAGTGTAACACAAATTCGAGTGCATGCAAAGACATTTATTACCGTGTAAAGAAGATTTCCAACCGTTCGACTGCATCCATCAGTAACACCAGCCTAAAAAAACACAGAACAAATGCAACTAATATAACGAATAAAGGAAACGGAAACCTTCCGAAATTAGAAAGACTGGTTGCAGAAGGAATTGTTGAATTGAGAATCATTGTGCTATGGATGGTTGTGTATATACCTCGTTGATGACGGAAGTGAGATTGGCAGTGACTTTGTTATTGGCGACAGTGTTTCGAGCTGTGCGCTCGTCTAAACCGATCTTCAGAAAGAGATCTAGGCACTTCTCCTTATCGGAGCCGCCATCCTTCGCCGGCATCTTGTGACGGAAAAAGCCAAAATCGTATTCCGACAAAGTGTGAGAGACTTTAGGGTTTTGGCTGTGACTGCGACGACAGAAATGGTAGTGGTGAAGATATAGAAGGGTGTGTAAGAAATTAGCTAATCCAGAGTCGACGAGCTTTATTGTTAACGTTAAGAGTGAGGATGTAAAGATTCTTGGTTTAAGATCCTGTGGGCTTTACGATCATCCTCTACATCCCACTGGAGAGTGACTTAGGTTGACGTTTACCGCTTCAACTTGGGCTTCGATCCCACTTTCTGACGTATTAGCTTGGGCTTCAATTCCACTTTCTGACGTATTAGCTTGGGCTTCACGCACTGGGCCCGCAATAAGAATTAATTTAATATTTTAAAAATTATTGGCCCTGTTGACCAAATATATTCTTTATTATAACATATTCGAAAACATTTTATTTGAAATTATAATTTTTTAAGAAAGGAAATGCTTCGATTTTGATTTTAAATTAACTTAAATTTACTTTTGATATCTTTAATTTTATAAACTCGCAATTCCGCTTCCTGTAAATATTTAATTGTTCCTACAAATTTACAAAATTAAACAATTTTTATTTGCTATTAATATATCATCCAATACTAAAATGTGATAAAAAAAGTCAAATGCCTATTATTACAAAATATTGTTAATTATTTTTAACAATGAACTTCTACATTTGTTATTGTAATAAAAATAATCATATTTTTCAGTAATTAAATGATATATTAACAGTAAACTAAAATTGTTTAATTAATATTAAATATTAGTATATTTTTTTACTAGTAATTGAATCAAACATCCGTCTAATTTTTACCATTAAATTCAATCTTACATCTCCTAAAATTATTTAACCTTTAATATTCAAAATCTAATTATTATTTTTTTGTAGAAACTAAATAATTACACCTTCAAGAAACTATAACCACACAAAAAATGTTTAACTCAACCTAATTTTTGTAATTAAGACACTATTACTTTACAGTTTTATTCAAATGGGATATCGTTACAATGAAGTTCTTATAGCATGTCTCACCTTAAAAAGTTTTTGCAATAATATTTACAGTTCTGTTTGGCATTTTTGTTAATCTAGGTGCATTAAAAAAAAATAGATTAAACTCACCTATTATATAGTCCAAATGACTTAGGAATCTTGGTTTGATTTATTAGAGGGAGAACTACTAGAATATAATTAATCGGTGACATTGATTACCAAGGCTTCGAAAATCGTCATATTTGATCTGCAATTGATGAACAAAAAAATCCTTAAAACTTCGTCCAGGATTATGAACCAAAACCCCTTTTGATCATTGAACCATTTCACTTTCTCACTCTTTCACTCATTTTTTTGTTCCTTTGCAAACCCTCAACACACAAACCCTAAGATAAGGGGAAGTTAGAAATTTATAATTTTTTTAATCTATCACAAATTTTACTATATGATGATTTTAAATTGAACACACATAATAAATAATTTCTATGACACTTAAAATATGACCTAACATAATAACTAATTATTATGTCAGTTCGATCTACAACTCACATAATAAGTTTTTTCAAAATTACAAGTATGTCACCGTAACATTTATTATAATGGGTGACTATCAACTATCATAAAAAGTTATCATATATTCCTCATTTTGCCCTAGTGGTAATACTTAGATTTAACTAATATATATATATATATATATATATTAAATAATTTTAATTTTTTCTCTTCATAGAGATTTATATATATTACTAAAAAGTAAATATATAATATAATATAATTTTTTTGTATCATTTTATTTGTAGAGAGTTTTCTTATTCATAAAAGCATGAGTTTCATATATACAATCATATTGGATCACAAACTTATAACAAAAAAAATAAAATAAGTAAATGCTGTTTTAAGATCTCACTACATGCATATGTGAATACATATATTTAAAAAATTCACTCATATTTCATCTACTTTCAATTTACTCACTAAACATACACCAAAATCAAATATAGAACTCTGAGAACATTATATAGATCTAATATTAACATCATAAACATCTAACTCTATTTTTGGGAAACACATTCGCTGAACTACACTCACATATGTGCATCTAACACAATACATCTATTAGGTTGTCATGACAACAAAGTTACATTATATGAATGTATCGACTCATGTGACAAGTGGATCGCTATAAACTACTAAACACAACTTGTGTTTTCACATTGCATACAAGGTTATAAATCCTTTTTTACTCTCACCACCTCATATTTTCCTTTATACGAATCTAATATCAATAAACTCGGGATATTTCATATATAATCTCAAGTCAACATGTCACTTAAACATATTAACATGAAATTCTCTCCTTGGAAACAACCATGTTTACATTCATGTTCTATCATAACATAATCATAATATATCGTCACTCATATACATTCCAACTCAAATAATATTTTATTTCATATCATACACTTCAAATTTTATATATCATCACATGATAACTTATACACTAACATATCAATTTTATCATTTAAAACCATATATTCCAACGAAAAAAATACTAATAAAATTTAATTCACCAATCATCACTCTATAATAATATTCAAACATTTCTTAATAAACTTATAGATTATACCATATTAATTTAATAATATTTCAATGCATTTTTTATGCTTACAAGTAATTATTTTTTCTAAGTAAAACTATTGTGAAACAATTTGACCCAGCTATACATCTTGTATTTTATATTTTATATGTATAATACACTATTAGAAAATAATGAAATAGAAACTAATTTTTAGAAACAAAAATAATTAGTTGATATATTGACTAAATTAGATACTATTTTAGTGACTAAAAAAAACTGGTTTCTAAATTAGTTTCTATTATTGTTAAATAATTTATAAATTGATATCTAATTAGCTATCAAGGTTTATTTTTGGTTTCTAAAAATTAATTTCTATTTCATAATTTTCTTGTAGTGATATATCTCGTTCACTTCAATTCTACATAAATGAATATGATTTAATTCAAATTATGATCACATGTCAAATATATTTTATGTGAGGAATATTTTTCATGTAGCTCCGTAAACATGTGATATTTTATATGTTGAAAGAACTCATGTGATCTATATCTTTAAAAAAAACTAATAAAAAATATTTATAATATATTAACAGTAACTTTGTAGTTGATATCATGAAAAATATTTTAAACTCAACTATAAATATCGATAATAGTAAACATGTTCTTATTCCCTTATATAAATTAAGAAAAATATTTTTCTCAACATAATCACATTTACTAAACTTACATTTTTTTGCTCATTTACTTTAAAGAAATAGAGAATATTTATTAATCTTACACTGTCTACAACATTTATAGCTAAAGTACAATTAATACTTAGAATAGAAGTTTACTTAATTCTTGAAATATTTCCCAGGGAATATTTTCACATTTAAACATCAAAATTAAATAAAAGTCTTAACAATTAAGAATGTTTTTAATAATTATAAGCACTTTTCTCAATGAAAAGTAAACACATGTTTACGACAATACTATATATATATGATATCATTTGAAGTAGTACCCTCAGGAAGCAAGCTAATTTTGTTTATACGAAGTGGAGACTGTACTTAGTTTGATAATATTGGAACATCTTGCTAAGTTTTTTACTCTATATATTATAAAATTATTTCAAATTCATACATAAAGAACAATGGTTAATTTTGTAGGTTTTACTTTTGAAAATCATTTTAAAAAAATTGTTCCAGCTAATTTGGAGATATAAGTATATATGTTAGAATATTTGAAATTGTGAAAATTGAATTTTGATTATTTTAGCGAAAAACTAGTAAAAATAATAATTTATTAAATTTAGTCATATGAATTTGGATGAAATTGATTATAAATCAAGAAGGAGATTTGTTAATTTCGTATTTTTACATCTAGTAATAAAGTATCTACCAATAAAAGTGAATTTTATATTTATTTATAAATAATGAATTGTTTATATTAAATGAATTTTATGTTTAATTTAACCTTATACAATCGATTTTTGAGATGAAGCTGACACTCACTTATAAAAAATGAACTGTCACAATCTCTAATCGATTAGACTCTGATAATCTCTAATCGATATGGAATCCTCATCAAATATAATTCACCCTTATAAAATCAATTTATAAAAAGATTTATACTTATTATTTATATACTATATGAAATAGACTTATCTTTACGAGTAACATCTCAACCAAAATGATGCGGTTGCATTGAACACTTTGATTGAGAAGTGATGGAGAAAGAGTGATGTACGCATTGAATTGAGAATTGAGTGTATGTTATGTCACTCGTACTTTGTACCCGTATCCAGATTGTAGAGTGTGTGATTGTTCCATGAAAATTCATGAGATGAAGATGCCAAGTGCATCCAATCGAATAGCCAGCAAGAATCATAATCTGATCGGGATCACCATTACCCACGTGCCAACACAGTAGGAATCATCCAACACTGTCAAAGTACTACTCTCCCACACATATAGGGATGCCCCCAAATCTCACCACCCACCCACCCTAGAGATTCCCTTTCCCCTTTCATTTTCTCTTTCTCTTGCCAATTCTTTTTTCAGACATCACCTCTGTGTTTTAATCCAACCCAATTTCACTCTAGAGAATGAGAATGTCCATTTCTATGCTATCAGATCTTCACCTCCTCCACAAAGGTTAAATAATGTGTATGGAATTTGAAAAAGGTTCATCTTCTTCTGGAGAAGAAGAAGCATTCTGTTATCACCCTAATAATGTTCATGATGTTTACATTGCTTCAAGAAGTACTAAAGGTGTGGTACCAGTACTCCTGTGACAGTGCCTAGTCATTGCAACAATAATTTCCTATGAATCAATATCATTTTTTGCTATGCTTGTTGTCCTAAAAGGAATCCTACATCGCTGCCACATAATGCTAACTCAGAACATCATGTTTCCACCACATAGGACAACATTAATGCTTTTAACCCATGTATCCAAATGTTGAAATCGTTGTAACAACTAAGAGTGTTTTTAAATCCTCGTGTGTGTTCTAATTTGTGTTAGACATCACATCAATGGAAAATTAGAGCATTTTATATTATATAAGTTAGTATAAATTTTATTTTATAAATTGATATTGAATTAAGTTTAAAGTATATTAATAATTTATTCTCACAAGTGTATTAGAAATGTTAGAGATCCTCCTTAATTTAATGACAGACCATGATCAATGAATATTAGTAACTCATTCTTCTTCTTATCAGAGAGAATAGTAACATAGAGAGATTTTAATGAGATACTAAAAAAAGTAAATGAGAAAACAGTGTTAAGAATTCTCTGTGTCATTATTCTATTTAACTTTATTTTTTATTATTTAGTTATTGTTTTTGCAATTGTACATTTTGTATTTACATAAAAAAAAAATTAGTTATGAGTTTCTCCTTTTGCTGATATAAGAAATTAGAACAAGATCTGCACAAACACTGAAAATGTTGATGATTGCCAAGATCCAAAACCTGGTTTAGTATTTATCAGATCTGTCATTAACATAAGAAACTTGTGCAAAGATGATTAAGGTTAATATTAAATTAATATTGGCGTGATCATACGTACTTGTGAAGACGATAAAAGTCAATAATTTTTTTCATCACTTTGTTTTTTATTAGGATGACAAGCTAAATAAAAAAACGCTTATTGTGCTTGAGAAAACCTTCCTTACGTATTTGTGAAGGAAGGGTTATTGTTTCGTTAAAACTCAAAATCATTCATTTTCAGAGTCTCGTATATATTGTTCATGCAATCAAGATTTGCATTTTTCCTACTGGAAAAATAAGGCTAGAAAAGGAGAAAAAAATAATTTAGATGATGACATTTTAAGAGCATTAGTGGTGACAAATTAATAAAAATGTAATTATGCTTTTTAAAAAATTAGAAATACGTAATAACTTATTAAGCTTTTTCTCACAAAACTTACAAAAAATGAAAACCTCGTTCTTGTTAACGCAAATCAGCTTTGGATCATCTTTAACGATAACTGGTTAAAAATAAGCATAATAATTTTTTAGTTGCAATTAGAGCATTTATGCTCCTTTTTTTTCTTTTCTTGTTGGCAAATAAAATATTGCCAATAAATTCCACTAATAATGAACTCTTTTTAAGGGAAGTAACTTGAATGACTAATAAAAGATAAACTGTTAACATTATAATTTACTAATTACTGCTTTCAATCTTTTCGAGAACTAGATAGAAGTAAGAAAATGTGATCATTTTATAAAATACCTTTTTAGCTTTCTTTAAAAATCTTTTTGGAAACTAATAAATACAATAAACTTTATTAATTTCAATAAAAAAATATAAGATTTTTTTATTTTTTATTTCTAATCTAGTGACATTGATAAGCTCCATCATTTGATTGTTCTTAACTTTGGAAGTGATTGTTTTACTCTTTTCTAAGCAAAGATTCCACTTTGCAAGCAATCTTCTTCATGAGCAAGTTATTCTCAACAGTTAAACTCTAGCATAATAAGCATTTATGATAGTTGAGCATGTTATCTTAGCATATTAGCATGTAATCTTTTTCCTTAAAAAATACTCTTCTTCCACTGCATCATTCTCAAGTGGTGCATGTCAATTTCTCTCTCCCTCTCTCTCTCTCTCTTTCTCTCTCATCACACTATGCTGATTTCTAAAGCTTCTTTGGAAACCCCCAAAAAGAGTTATCCTTTTATAGCCTTTCGGTGATTAGTTTCACCTCTTTCCCTCTCTTTGCTCTGCTTTCCCTTTAACCTTCCCTAAACACATCTTAAAGAAAAGGATCTCACGCAATCCAGCACCACAATGTTAAATATAATCTGCAGCACCCTGCATAATTCTTCCTTCAATTTCGGAGGACGCACCTAGCACACACACACACCCAACCTACACAACACATCAACACACGACCAAAAGCTAAAGCTGCCATTTCTGACTTCTCAACCCCTTAATTCCCACACTTCTATCTATTTCTCTCTCCCAGTGTCTCTTTCTCTCCCTTTGACTCAAACCCATCACCGTTTCAACCAACCCCCTCACCCCATTTCATAAATTTTGAAACTTTTTCGCGGCTTCCCCAACATTTCAAGACAACATCATTTCCTCTGTCTGTTCCCCAGAAACAGAGTTCCCCTGTTCTGAACAAATCCCCATGGCAATAGAAGTGTGCTCCGAGATATCCAGCACGGGAATCAGCCCGCGAATCTCCTTCTCCCACGATCTGAAGAACGCGGAAGATGCATCCGTTCGTGTCGAAGATCGCCACCGCGGATCAGACCTGTGCCTCTTGGACTCAAGCTCTGACTTCGTGTTCTGCATCACCAATGGCTTAGCTCAGCATCTCTCTTCCGCCGATGAACTCTTCTCTAATGGTAAGATTGTCCCAACAGAGATCAAAACCGTTTCCAACAAACCTTCAGAACCTCCTCGATCTCATCCTGCAACCACTGAAAAGACTCAAAGAAAGAGGCTCAAAGAGTTCTTGTCTGCTTCCTCTGACGAAGCAGAGAACGAAGAAGAAAAACCATCATCCAAGTATTTCTGGCAATTCAAGCGCAGTAGCAGTTTGAATTTCGATACAACCCGTGGGAATGGCTTGATTCGGTCGCTTCAGTTCCTGTCACGAAGCAAATCAACCGGTTCGGCCCTGAATCCGAAGCAAACAGAGCTTCCAAGAGAAACTCACAAGCAGAGGCTGCAGAAACAATCCTCTGTTTCGAGCAGAAGGTCTTCGTCTTCCTCTTCGAGTTCAAGTACATATTATTTTTATAGTTCGTCTCAAAAAGCTTCCTTAAAGAAAAGCGGTGGATATTCGGGTAATGGTGTTAGAATAAGTCCTGTTCTGAATCTACCACAAGCATATATTCCCAAAGCTACTGCCAGATTTTTTGGATTTGGTTCCCTGTTCTGTAATGGAAAGATTAAAAGAAAGAAGAAATAGGAGCATTCACAGTTTTAATCTTTTTGTTCATTTTTACTGAGAGTAGAAAAATGTTCTTACACTCTTAATCAACTAAGAACTCTCAACAAGTTTACTAAATTCTAGAATAACCACTTATAAATCTTTATCAGTTAATTGTGCAAAACAATTATATCTGATAATGCATGTATAGAAAAATAAACTCATTTTTTAATCTGTCATTGATGATGAAATCCTTGAGAGGGTTATGCTGGTTTCTGTGATTTTGGTCCATGTAGCATCATGTGAGGCTAACTGTGAATGAATGGAACAAGAGTATTAAAAACTGCATTACAGAAAATTATGATGAAGGTGTTAATTGTAAATTTGGAGGGTGAAAAGTACAGTTGAGAGATGGAAATGGACAAAAATAATTCATGCATATCACTATGTTTAGGACCTAGGAGACAAATAAACAAGGAATCCTTCTTTGGAGACCTCTCTCCCATGCTCTTTCCCTCTTCTATCCTTTTAAAAAATTTCTGCTGATAACTACATGTGACTGGCTTTTGTTCACTTCAACACTGATTGAAGACTTGCTGTAAGGGCTCCATTTTTCTTTTTGTATGCTCAAAAATATTCCAAACCTACTGTTTTATGGGACCCTCTAATTTTGTTCTTTTTGTTTTATTGTGGCAGCATGACAAAGCAGTTCAGTCAAAAAGAATAGGTTAGAAAAAGAAATCATTGATTAAAATACCCCTCTATGTTTTAGCTTACACTGTTTGTTACTTCTTTTCTTGTTCTTATTTATTTGCACTGCTTTAATCCTTCACAAGTCTTGGCCAGTTAACCACTCTAAGAACATCACCCATTCTTGACTTAATTTAACCAATTAATGTGACTTCACAGAATATTGTGAAGTTCTATGTTTTTGTTTCCAAGATGGCCCATTCTTTGAATTTACCAGCCATTCATCAATTGCTTTATAGAAGATTAGACTATTTAAATGTCTTATGTCCTTTTTCTTTGCTTCAGAGTGGGGTCCATGATTTAACTTCCCTCAGCTTCCTTTATTCAGAATTGTAACTTGTAAACCTCCACACCCTTCAAATTTCAAACAATAACAGAGTCAGGAGCAAAAGACAGAGATAAAAATCAAATAATAACATCAATGCTATGCACAATGTTTGCTGTTTTCAAATCTTAATCCATGAAGCTGTAAAAAGAATATTTCTTCCTTATTATCTCATACACTCTATTCCCATTTAATACCATGCTGCATAAGATAAGCTTATGTTAGAAAGAAAGATTCTTGTGAGGGGAAAAATGATCTCATACACTTCCATCAAAGAAGATTTTGGATGATTAAAAATGCCATGGATTATAGGATAAAATAAAGGAAATTGGTTACTGCACCCAACAAATTTAAACTTATACTCCATAACTGAAAATGTTCTCAGTAATTTTCTGAAATCCTTTATGTAAAATATGTTTCCGGAATTTTTTTTTAAATATTTTTTAATGGATTTTTGTATACATAAATATCTATTCTGAATTTCCTTTTCCTTAAATATTTTGTAATTCTAGTTTTTAATTTCAAAAATAAAATATACTTTTGAAAATTAAAAAATTATTTGATGTTAGATCTAAAATCATTTAGTGCAGGAAAATAATTGACTAGAAAAAAAATTGAAGAGGACCAGAAAAGGTACAAAACTCAAAGAAGGTCCATCCCATTGACCCAAACTGTTCTCTGTTTTCAAGTTTCAAGCCCCAATCCTCTTACAACTTATTAAAGTTCATATATTTGAAAGTTGAAATTGCTGTATAAAAAAGGATTTAAAAATAATTGTAATTTTTTTTATCTAATCTAATCTTTCAATAAAATCACAGTCCACAATCAGAAATATATATATATATATATATATATATATATATATATATTACAAGAAAATTATGAAATAAAAATCAATTTTTAGAGAGCAAAATAATTAGTTGTAATATTAACTAAATTAGAGACCATTTTAGACCTCTAAAAAAAAAATTGGTTTTTAAATTAGTTTATATTATTGTTAAATAGTTTTTAAATTGGTATCTAATTAGAAACTATAAACTAGTTTAGAAATCAATTTTTTTTTAATTTGTAAAATTGTTTCTAATTTATTGCAACTAATTATTTTGATTTCTAAAAATTAATTTTTATTTAATAATTTTTTTTTAGTATATATATAAAACTTACTACAAGTTCTCAATATTTAGTATGAATAGGAGATCTAATATTTTTAGAACTATTTTCTATAATTCATACTCTAAATATGATGACATAATCTACTATATATCCTTCCCATAATTCTTACGAGCAAAAATTATGAGCTAATAAAGAGAAAAAATAGTTGTTGGGGGTATAGGTGCTCATAAAATTGTGTATTTTTTTGTTCTATTTCTCTTTGAATGGTTTTCTATATATAAAAAAAATAAATAGAATAAAAAGAGATATTTAAGGATACCCAATCCTTAAAAAACAAGATTCACTGCAGAACATAGTTATCTTTGAATAGGTATTAATTATTGTCATACTAATATTATTAAACCATTATTCTTTTAAAAGGTTTCTTTTACTACTCTTTTTTATTCATACATATTTATTCCACATGTTTTATATTTTATACAATATTGTCCACATAAAGCTGATTTCTCACTCAAATATATAATTAAATGACTTTGTTATTTTCAATAGCTTTATATCTTCACCATTATTTTTTTATACTTACAATGTTCGTCTTAGTCATTAGAAGCTATATCAATCGGTGTTAACCTGATTCAATATCTATTATTATTGCAAATAATTAACATTTTTTATAAAAAAAAAGTTAGGAAGGGTTTTGTTCTCAAACTCCAAACTAAATTTTGTTTTCTCTTAGTTATTTAAGTTTGTTTTCTTCACCTAATAATTAATTTATTTAAATATAGCATGTATTACAAAATATAATTGAAAAATCATACAATAAAAATATTTTAATTATTTTGTTATGGTTAAAAAAATTATATATATATTTTATTAAAAATTATATTAATATCACGTTCAACAACTCAAATTGTAACAAAAATATTGTCATTATAGAATATCTACCTAGATTTGCAAAAGATCACTTGATTTCTATAATAACAAATATTTGCCTAAATTTATGAAAGATCTCTTGATCATCATCCTATAACTATCATAACGATGATCTCTACAACAACGAATATTTGTCTAAATTTATAAAAGATCTCTGAATCATCATCTTATAATTATCATAGCAATATTCACCTAAATTTAGTATAAAATCTCTAAATCGTTATCAGATTTCAAGTATTTCGTCATTTGAGAAAGATCTCCCTATTATCATTCTAGATATTGTTCACACAAATTTAGAAATGATAATTTAATCGAAATAAATTACCAATTGTGATGAGCTTATAAACATCAAATAAACTCAACAATTAAATGTTACATGTCACATGAAGTATTAAATTGTGAATTTAATAGTTGATGTAAATTTGTCATGTATATTTTAGGGTCAGTGTCCGAATTTGAATTTGCCATGTGATTAAATTTGTCATGTATATTTTAGTTTAGGCATTATTTTTAATAGCAATGGTCGTTAATTAGTTGTGTATGCATGTAAAAATGGTTGGAAAACAGCGAGGAAGAGCTATAAATGAAGTACTAAAGCACACCAAAATTAAGCCACACCAATTCTATATATATATGCATGCGTTGCAATGAGGGTTTGGGTTTAAACCAGAAAAGAAAGAAGCCATTGAATCTGCATAATCTAAAACCCATTGAGAATTTCTTGAAAAGATAGAGACATAAGAGAAGGAAAAAAAGGTTCTTCCTATCTCAACAGTTGGTGAGCCACATGGGTAAAGGTGACATTGAATCGGGATTCTCCCATGGACAAACCAACAACCTCTACCCATACATGATAGAGTCACCTGAGCTACGATGGGGATTCATACGAAAGGTTTACATCATTATTTCTATTCAGCTGCTTTTCACAGCTGCCTGTTCCTCCATCTTCATCTTCTTCCCACCCGCAAGAAATTTCGCTCGCTATAATCCCTATGGTCTCTTCCTTTTCTTTGGAGCCGCCATTTTCTCTATCATACGTAATTAACCTCTCTCCTCTTGTCTATGGCTTTTACTTTTCCTTCATTAATCAACTGTAGTTAATTGGTTCTTCTGTCTGTCATGTGCATGCAGTTTTGTTTGTGTTGAGCAAATACTACAACAAACACCCCATCAACCTCGTTCTTCTTGGTCTCTATACCCTCGGCATGTCTGTCACAGTTGGATTCGCTTGTGCTTTTGTCGACGGTATCCTTTCTAAACTTCTTCCTAGTCTTAACAAAATTTATCCTCTTATGAATTTGATGAAGATTTTATGTTTGTGAAACAGCAATGATCGTTATGGAGGCTGCACTACTAACAGGTGTTGTGACTGGGAGCTTGACGATGTACACATTTTGGGCTGTTAAAAGAGGCAGTGATTTCAGTTTCCTAGGCCCGTTCCTCTTTGCTTCCCTTATGGTCATGTTATTGTTCTCGATCATTCAGGTAAACATTTCATCGCCAACACTGTCATTTGTTTTTGTTTCTTCTTTTGTAGAGTGATCTCATTTTGTTGGTTACAGGTGTTTTTCCCTTTTGGACCAATTGGGCGTATGATCATTGCTGGGATTGGTGCACTGATAATGTGTGGTTTCATCGTATACGACACTGATGATCTCATCAAAAGATATACCTACGACGATTACATCTGGGCTGCTATTGCCATCTATGGCGACATCATAAACCTCTTCCTGTATCTGCTTACCATTTTGAACGACCTTTAAGGTTTTAGCAACTAGGGTTACTATATTACTACACCTACTTATATTAATTTCGAGATGTGAAACATACATTAAAAGATTATTTATTTTGTCAGTTATGAAACGCTGAACTTTTGTAATTAAACAATCTGGATTACTGAACTTCAGAAAAATACTACCTCATTCAAGTTTATATATGCTTCAATCACTTTAAAAAAAATTTGTGAGTTTTGTTTGTATTGGATTCTTTTAGACTTGGTTTTGGTATAATTAGTTTTGAAAACATTATTTTATATTTGGGAATGGTATTTTAAAGTGAGTTTATATTTCTTTCGTTCATCATTTGCATGGTTAATTAATTATTGAAAGCACTTCTACCCTACGAGTGAGTTTTTTTTTCATCTTTTAGTTTTTTAGCAGAATTATTTTTTATAGAAATAGTTTTAATCGGGTCTGAAATTTTTAAATAAGCAAAGAAGAAAAATATTTTTTTTATCAGCACTTGAGAAAAAAAGATAAAAAAATTTAGGTTTTTTTACTCGACAAACAATAAATAAATAAATGATGAGAAACATTCAACGGATATATGTAACTCTTATACAAAATAGAGTAGCTTGTTATTATATTCTCTATCACCCTACAAAAGCATAAAATCCTTACAATATGAGACAACTTTGCATCATTCTTTTACTAAAAATAAAAGCAAATAAAGCACACAAAACTACAACAAATAGACCACAATCAACTGCTAAAATATAGAGAAAATAGAGAGAAAAAACCCACAATTAGGTGCAAATTGTGTTGGACAACAACCACAGTAAGACACACTAAAATCATAGCAAACTGAATCCTCTCACAACAAACAAGTAACAAAAGACATATAGCTACAATGAGTGACTCTTGCTCTCTGTACTTGAAGACATCTGCACTTTCTTCTTCAGTTTAAAGGGCAAGTCTGTGCCAACAACAATCAAGAAGAATATTATAATTCATTTGCTTCCGATCATCTACAAATCACATGATATCCAATATAATCGAACTGTGAACTTGAGCACAGCATCCACAAGACAAAGTAAAGTATAACAAACCAAGAGATACTCGTTTGTTCGAGGAACCCATCATTTTGCTGCTATGTTAATACATGTACTCGGACATTGGATCCAATCTGAAAACGAAAAACATGTCCTTGAAACCTGCATCTGGGCTAGGAAAAATATTTCAACCGCTTCCACTTTTGCTTGGTTAAACACTGTCCCATTTCTATGCTTCTGAATGCACTAAATAATGAAGACCCACACTCCTTTCCACACTTTATTGTCTTCTTTGCTAAACCAAGGACACTCAAATTGGTCAAAATTATCCTTCCGAGAATTATGATTAACTGACTTAATCGATAAAACAAAAATTTCATTCAAAACTTGCAATTTGGTAAGTTAAGAGTAGGTGAGAAGATGTTTCTTCCTCGATCCCACATAAAACACATAGAGAATTTGCTAGTTGGACAACCCTTCTAGACAGATTATGCCAAAGCATTAAGCCGAGGGTGGAAACCCCACAGGTCTGTAAACATAGCATTGTTTGACCCTATGTGCGATTTTGATAAGATTGCATAAGCTGAATTAACATTATTATACATGCTAGTATAGGATCTCTCTAAATCCAACTATCTTTCCTAGAGCTAAAGGTTTGACCTTTCAAAATAAACACAAATTCTTCTATCTGAACCTTCTTCCACTCAAACCACTATCTTCTAAATTATTTTATTTAATGGAAAATTTTTAAAAAAATCTCATAAAATTAATTTTATGATGTAGGAAGCATGATATTAAATCACCTTACACAAAGAATAATATATATATATATATATATATATACTGATATTTTTCAATTTGGTGTATATGGTGTATATACGTTATTAGTAATGTTTTAAAGAAACTAAGAAGAAAGAACACCTAATTAATTTTAGTTTCAGGGACACTTAGATTTATGGTAGATTTGACATATTCAACTCTTTATACACTGTAGCACAACTAGGTTGTGTGTATGTTAGTTATCATACATATAACAATAAATAATCATAAATATTTCTATTAGTATAAGTTTTATATATCTCATAAAATTTATATGCTTGATAAATAAAATGGTTCTTCGTATAGGGTTAAATATCATTTGTTCATAATTTCTTATTAATATGTTGATAATTAATATTATTCTATTTCTCTGGTTGTTTAACTCGTTTTGGTACTAGGTCAACACCATGTTGACTTGATTCAACTCTAAACCAAAATGCACTGTGGATAGAGCTAAATGATCAATTTGTCCACTTAAATTATTTTTATAAAAAAATTAAACTATGTTTTTATAAGTTAATTCTTTGTCTGGTCAATTCGCCTTAAAAAGAAAGGAACCACCTGTGTATTGTATAGTTTTTATTGGCATTTGAGCCAAACAAAATTATTTTATATATATTAAACTCTTAATATTTCTTGTACGTCAATATTATATATATATTTCAATTCTATGAAACATATACGGATGTGAATAATTATTTTTTTTAATAGAAAATGAAGGATTTTTATAAAAATAGTCAAGCAACATCTTAAAGTTTCATCTCTAATAATCTAGTTCTATTGAAATATAACAAAGTATGAATAATAATTATTTCCGTATAATTTATTAATCATTAAAAAGATCTTTTAAATAAACATGGTCAAAGCTGCTTTCATGATCTTTTAAACTAAGTTGGAGTCTGCATATGTTTCATAAACAGTGTTTGGTCTTGGTCAAACACTTTTTATTAAAAAAAATGCATTTATTAACTAACTATTGTTCGGTTGACTCTCCTTAGTATATAATATATTCAAATAAGTTAACCGTTGTGAAGAACAGTAAAATGCATTATACTAATAAAGTGTCATGAATTAAATCCACAATATTCATATGATAGTTAATTTTTGTCAGACCAAATCAATATCAACCAGGATGTACATACCAAGAAACAAATTGATTAACAATTTTATTTATTTATTTTATTTTCAGCTTATTTTTCATTTACTGATTGGTTAAGTGCAAGGCTGTGCATATGATGTGATGTGTATTTGAAATGATGGAGATGAATGACTTTCAAACGGTAAAGAGACATTTATGATTATATATACTAGCAATTATCTTTTTTGTTTTATTATTATTATGATAATGATTATGATGATGTAATTGGAGATGATAAATAGATTGGATTAATATCATCAATTTCATCTTATTCAATAAGTTAGAGTTTTTTCTTTTAATTACATACATCCAAAAAAAAGTAGTCATATTTTGAGGTAATGAATCAAGTAACTCTCATTTTTTAGTTTTTTTTCTCTAAGAAAAATATATTTAAAAAGAATAATATAATAATTTTTGTTAACTTCATATAATTTGTTATACATATTTGTGTATTTTATCACAATTTCATTTTAATATTGAAAACCGTGTCTGCGTCAATTTTTCTTAAACGCAAGTAGACATTTTGTAAAATGTGATTTGCATTTGTTAAAAGAATCGGTCAACTAGTGATATACAAAACTTAGTATATTTAATATTATCTATCATTCCTAACTTTTTCTTTATTTTCTCTTTCTCATTCTATGTGTCAAACCAAGTGTCTGCAGATCATTTTCTTTTTTACTTAAATATAATTTTTGTTTCATTATTTTTTTCAACTCACAATTTAAATCTCTCCAATTTAAAATAAAAACATTTTCTCTCATTACTTTAGAAAACTTATAAATTTTAATACAATTTCCAGTTTTATGTATTTTATTTTGATTCAATTAAATCTTAAACTGAACATTTTTATTTAAATTTTAATCAATAAAAATGTAAAAATATATAAATAAATATAAATAAAATTAAGAATTGAAATGGAAATCCAATTAGTAAGTATATGATTGATGATATCTTAACTTTGGAAAACCCACTATCACAATAGGTTAATATTGAGATATTTTAAAGTAGTATTTGAATTTACTGTCAATCTCTACAAGAAGAATACTGAGGTGAAAATTATACTCCATTGTAAGATTATGAATATTTCATTCAAATATTTAGGAGTATCACTTCAAACAAATTTAAGAAATATGTTAAATATGTTTTTTTTTATATATTATAATGCAAAATTAGTTTTTTACTTTTAGTCTAAACTTTACACTTCTTAAATATTTATAAAATAAGTTTTTATTGATTTTTTTAGTTTAGAAAATAAATTTTTAATTATATTATAACATTATAATATCTATGCATTATAATATCTATGACGTATAAAATATTTTAACTTCCTATTTCACATTTTTAAGTTAAAAAAATTGAAAATACTCTTTCTAATAGTAGATCTAAATTTTAAATTAAAAACCAAAATAATTTTTTTTAAAAAATACATAGCATATATATCTGTGTTGTACAAAAAATTGTTATGGTAAATTGTTGTACAAAAAATTGTTATGGTAAATTGTTGTTGGGTTTTACCTTGTACTCCTTTGTTGCCAACAGTATGTTTTAAAAAATCTTAAAATTAAGTGTTGTATTTTTTTACCATATTTTATTCCTAAGCAATTTTGTTATTTATCTTTCTTTATGACATCAACAAATCTTGTACACATTCTCTCTCCCTCTATACAAACAGATTTTAATAAATTATTCACAGACTAAACTGATTGAACCTTAACTCAACATGTGTTGAAATTAATTCTACTTTTGGATTTTAGATGCATACACATAAAGATTACTCACTCTTCACCTAACCATCTTTGATCCCATTTCACAAAGACAAGTCACAATATATGACGTTGGCAGCGTATTCGAAAAACGTATGCGAGAAGTTGAGGGCAGACATGAAAAACTAGGACTCTGAGGAAGTTGAACAAAACCATGATCACCGGGCCACCATGTAGGCTTTATGTCCATGTATGCTAAGTCACAGTGCTTCATAACGCGTCTTTTTCTAAATAACACCTTTACGGACAAGATTCCCATTTCCAACACCAATGTAGGATCATGCATTTCCAACACCAATGTAGGATCATGCAAGGTTGACTTCTAAATTCTTTTCAACTCATAAATAAACTTTTGTATATATTAATGCAACAGTAATTTCATACATAATAAATCACAACATGCACAACTATACAACTTCACCCAAGTGATTCAGTGTTTGCCTGACAAAACACTGAATTCAGTTCTTCTTTCTACAAGTAAGACTTGTGACTGCAATAAATTACATTCAGTTATATCAGAATCAATTCTGCATTACTTCTAAACAAATGGAGAACTATGACAATGAAAATGTTGTTCTCGAGTCCTAGGAAAATTATCCGTGCTTTGCAGTTTAAAGCTCTAATGGTGAGACTGAAAGACTATCTTCATTGGTAGATATAGAGAGCAGAGAGGTTCAGCTGCACAATCTTTACCTCAACAGGTGAAGCATTTTAGCCAAAATATGTGCTTTACAGTGTTGAATCCGTGGCCTGCATAGCTAGTTGACTTATCATTTCGCAGTAAATGCAATTATGAATGTGAGGGCTGATTTATGAAAGGTTTGAAGAGATACATTAGAGATGTGTTGCTTGGTTTTAAATGATTAGCCGATATTCATCTCATCAAATGTTAAATATGCTGAGAGGTTTTCTTGGTGCCGTTTGGATGGTGGATGGACCTGCATTCTAGCCTCGGCAATGGATAAACAGTTGGCTATCTTGTGGCTAGAATAGCACTGCACTCGATGGATAGAACTGCATTCGTAGTAGTTACAGTACCACTAAGTATAACTCTTGTTACAGAGGAAACCACATAAACCATGGCTCTATTCCATGATTCGGAAAGGAGAAAAGCCCTAACAAGGAGAAACAGAATCCATCCCAATCTCACAAGCACGGCCAAATTTAAACAGTGTGAACAAAAATAATCAGAAAGAAGAGATTGAGTAAACTTAGATCTCAGAAAATAAGCTCCATAATCTAGAATTTCAAATTAAAGTTTAAAGTGCCAACAATATAACTTCATCCTTGAAGCTAGTACACACAGCCTCAAAAGCAAAGTAGTAAACCATATGTGATTTGGGGCAATCATCACTGTTCAGAGTATTATTCTATAAACAAAAGAATGAAACTATATTTCTGAAGTTGAAAAGCAACATTGAAATCAACAAAGGCAAGCATCAACTGCTCCTGGGAAACACCACCAAATCCATCCATCCATGAAATCCCCCATCAGCCTCATATGCATCCTCCGCAGCCAACAACAAAATGCCTTTCGCCAGCCTCAACGCTACCTCTGCCAAATCAAATCCCACACACAAAATACAAATCACAATCCAATCAATCAACCAAACAAACAAAAAACAGAAAAACTTCGGCAAAAACTTTATACATACCTTGCCAGTTTCAGCTTCCTCAGGAACCTTGTAGCAATCAGCACTAACCTCCGACAACCACTGACCAGGGAAAAGGGTCTGCAGCACAAAACCAAACTCAAGACTTGTTTTTTTTTTTTGATACTGACAACATGATAAAATCGAAAGGGTTCAAGGAATGATATGAGATAACACAACGTAATGAATTGATCAGCTTACATCCAATTGCTTCTGAGCGTTTCTGGGGCGCTTCTTGGGCCGGCGGGGAGGCCGGTGGCCCACCAAATTCATGAAATCATCCTCAATCTCCTTCTTCGTCAGCGTCATAGAAAACTTCGCCGGCCGCTCGTCTTTCTCCGGCGACCCTCTTAATTTCGGTGACTTTCCGGCGCCGGAAAGGCTCCTCAACGGCGTAAACGACGTCCCGACCCCGGCCTTCCTCTCGTCAATCTTGACCGCCACGGGAGCCCTCCGCGTCCGCAGATTCCACGTCCTGACTCCAGAAGCCAACGGCTGCGCCTCCTCCTCAACCGCCACCGTCACTGACGGCGCGTCGTCCATGATAACATCATTGTCCTCCTCGACGACCTCCTTACCGAGAATCGCGTCCTTCATCCTATCAGCCTCGGTTTTGAGATCGAGCATGAGCTTCTCCCTGACGGCGTCGATCCCCTCGTCGCCGAGGAATCGCGGCCGCTTGAGACGCAGTCGCGCGTCGGCATTTCCAGGCGGCGGGGGGTCGAATTCCCGCGGCGCCGGAGATCGCCGATCTCCGGCGTCAGTGGAGGAGTCGGAGCCCAGTTTGGTGCAGCGGAGGTGGCGCTGACTCCCCCACTTCAAACAGGGTAACATGAAATTGTGAAGAGGCTTCGATCTCTCGGGTCCCATGGCCATACTCTCTCCTTCCTCCGAACACGTAAACACCATTTAATCCAAACACAACCCCAAAAGGAAAAAAAAAAAAAACAGCGACAAGTGTCTTGCTTTTCTTCTTCTTGTTGTTCTTCAGCAGAGCCCAAGCGAGAACTTTCGAAGCTGAGAAATTGAACCCACGCGAAAGCCGCAAGCTTTTGGTTTGGGTTTCGCACTTTCGCGAGTTTCGCTTCGTTGCATAGTCGCCGGGAAACGCAAACTCTTATTTATATAACTCTGAAACAAAGAAAGAACGAAGCGAGGCGGTTTTAACGTTCGGGTTCGCCTTCTAGGCTCAACGCTAACCTGCGCCGCGATGCGTTGCCTGCTTATACTTACCTCTTTTTTTCCTTTCTTTTTTTTCCCTTTTTTCCCGGGTTAAATACCTCGTTTATTTTAACTCACGCTCCGCCGTTCGTTTTTGCGATTTCGAAATGGTGTGATTCGATCGAGGCCGTTCATTTTGTTTCTCTGTGTTTTGGATTAAAATTTGATTTGCGTGTTGTGCTAGGTCAATCGGACCATTGATTTTGGGTTCTTGGTGGTCAAGGATTTGAAAGGATGAGAATTAATATACCGTCACCAACATTATCTTTTTTTTTTATATCAAGTTTTTATATTAGGTATCACCATGAAATTTCACATCTCAATTAGATCTTCAAGTAATCATAATCATCTGTTATAATAAAAAAAAATATTATAAAAAAATACAAAAAATTATGAGATGATTAAACTAAAACTCATGTTAAAAAAAACGAAACATAAATAAACTATACTTATAAAAAATTCCTAATAATAGACTTGGTGAAATCCTATTATATGAATGAAATAGATCTCTATGAATAAATACTAAATTAGTCAATTTATCTACACACATATTCCCTTTGCGAAAAATATGAGTAATTCTAAATTTTATTTTGCCTCAATAATTGAGACAAATGTTCTATTGATTACGAAACATCTACAGAACCGTAGTTCTAAGAGAAAGTGCCCAACTAACCAGGAAAGAATCACAATGTTATACATTAATAAGACTCATCTTTTGAATTTTATTCATAACATATAATTTCATAAAAAAAAAAAAAAATATAAATACCAATAAATACATAAAAAAACACTAATAAACTCTCTTACACTCAGACAGAAAATACACCAACATTTTTAATTTAACATTTTAATCAATTCGAGTGAAAAAGATAGAATATAGTTTGGTTCGTGTGGGATCGATCCACTTCGTTTATACTTTGAATGAAATAAGATAAAATGCTTTTTTTTTTACATAGAGATGAAATGTTATATCCAGAATATGACTTCAATATGTTGATAGGTTGTTAATGTAATTTAATTGAATTTGAAATACCAACCAAACACTGTGAAAACTAAATTATAAATAAGTATATTTTTTTTAATCATAACATTCACAGTCCACATCAATCATAATATAACCATAAATACTATTATTTTAATATATTTTTTTTATATTCTTTAATTACAAATTACCTTTTATTATATATATTTATTTTTAAATTTATTACATATTGTATACAGCTCTAAGACTTATCAAATCATTATTTTCCTTTTTTTTTCTTCTCTGCATGTAAAGTAGCATCAATGAAGATTAAATTTAACACTTTGTACATTTAAGTTTGACCTTAAAATAAAGTATGAAGTGTAAAAAAGTTCTAATTTTAGTAAAGGGAAGGAACATTGGTAAAGATAATTCTTTAAGTAAGGATTAAAATATATAGTTTTTTAATGTCGATTAATATGAAAAAATTATACGGTAAAAGGATTAATTTTTAATTTAATGGTACATGTTCTAATAAAGTTGAAGAGAGCATTCTAACACAATATTTTTATAAACGATTTTGAAATAGTGAACATCGTATCATGATTTTTTTTAAAGGAATCTTATCATGATTATTATAATTATTTCCTTGTTTTTTAAATTCAAATATTCCTCATTATAACGTACCTTTAAACAGGTTAATATAATATTTTGTTATGTATATATATTTTTTAAATAAGTAAAATCATATATTATTAAATAACTTTGTTTTTATTAGAAAAGTTATTGAAAATGCATTTGTTGATATGATTTAAGTGTTTTCATATATAAAAGAAAAATCTATTATTTAACAAAACAAACTTAGTTAAATATATTTAAAAATAAACTTGTGTATCCTTATTAAAAATTACATATTATTTATAGATGTGTTCTCACCTCAAATTACGATTTTGTTTTAAAAGGTGTTTCTTAATAAAGAAAAATATATATAAATTATTTTACATCTCAACTTCTTAACTTAGTATATCAAAATAAATAGAAAATTAAAAGAACCATAGAAAAGAATAATTTAATGTTATGTAATATAAGATGAAGACATTATATTTGGGAATCAAAACACAATATCTCCATCTTCCATGTTTTCCATTCATCTCAAAATTATCTTCAGAAGGAGATGGCTTAATTCTTGCTTATGAGTAAAGTTGTGTTTAAAGCTTAAAAAATAATATCATATCTTAAAAAATAATTTAACTTAATTCAAATTTATAAAATTAATTTATAAGATAAAATTTATATAATTTATATATTATAAAATATTTTTATTTCTAGTATAGTTAATGTAGGATTTTCAACAAAATATATATATATATATATATATATATATATATATATAAAGATTTATATTTTGATAAAATTCAATGTATGAGCAACTTGAAGTAACCATATTGATTTAGGTGTATGCCAAGGATTATATTTTTATAAAATACAGTGTTTAAGGGATTTGAAAAATATAAAGAGAAAAATAAAAATAAAAATAAAAGTACAAGGAGAAATATAAAAAAAATAAATCAGTAATAAAGTATATAAATATATAAATATATAAAAATTAAACAAAATAAAGAAATAGAGATAAAAATAGAAAAAAAAACAGTAAATGACAAAGGCATAAAAATATATAAAACTACAAGGAGATAGTTGAATAGTTCATGTGTAGTGCGAGAATTTGTAATTATAGAAAATATGTTGAGATTGTGTTTTACTAAATCACTATCAAACAATTTACTACTCAAATTATATCAATCTTTCAAATCTTAAACAACTCAAACTAAATAAATTGGTTTTTATTTCAATCTAATGATAATCATAATCCAATAACTAACTTATAATTGAAGGGTTTAGCAAATTTGTGGGTAAATGAATATAAAAATTCATCATGCAGTATCTTTTTCTCCTTGAATATTCTTCAGTTTATATCCCCTTTTCAGTGATTTTAGCTTCTTAAATAATTTTTGTTTATATAGATTGATAGAAAAGGTTCGAGTATAATACTTCATAAATTAATAAAAAACTTTTTATAATCTGGGGAGATTATTGTGATGAAATCTTCTTGTGGAACTGAAAGTGAAGGGAGCTTAACTGGTTAATGATTGTTTGCTAGTTTACAAGTATTAAAAACAACTTTTTAAGTTTAAAAATCAAATCTAAAAAAGTTAGCTAGAGATCTGTTTAAAAAAAGCGTTTGAATATTCTTCCAAGATCAGGAAACAATAATTTGGTTTCGTTGTGATTAAAATCAAATAAATAATAAAACAAAAAGATAAACTTAAAAGTATTTGATAAAATATTAACTTATACTTTATTTAGAAAGTATTTTTATTAATATAATAGATTTTTATCTAGTATTTTCTCATAGTTCTTTGTTAATAGTGTTTTCTTAGACTTTGTTGTAGGTTTATTTTTAATTAGATATTGTTAAACCTTTATATTACTTTATTGTAATTGCAATGAGATTGATAATAATTTAAGAGCTCGGTAAAAAAAATTATACATTATATTATATTATGTATATAATAAAATGTATTTTTAAATAAGTCAAATCCAGACTTGTTTAAGTCTCATTCAATCTAACCTATTTGTACTTTTATTTATAAGAGGAATTTCTATATTTTGATAATATGTTATCTCATAGAACTATTTTAATGTGTGTACGTAGCACATATATTGTTATTTTACTTAATAATGTAATGTTTTATTATTAAAAACTAGTTATGTACAAGAGTTTTCATAAAATAATATTTTTAAAGAGATTAAATTGCTTGGAGAAGCAATTAATAATCTACTTTTAAACTTTCGATATGAAAGAGTTGTTCTTATAACATATCCATGTTAGAAATGTTGTATGTTTAAAAAAGCATCACAATTCTTTATCTAAACACTTGGAAACAATTTATAAAATAAACTTTAACTTATATATTTTTTTTTATTACGATAACAACTCATGCACAAGTATATACTCCAGTTCCATCCTTTTCTTCATTTATTACCTCACAAATAAAGCATAAAATACTAAATCCCTAATAGTTCACTGTGTTTTTTTTTATAGATATATTATACCATCAATTTGAAAAAGAGTATAAACAGTAATCTTATTTAACAAAAGATAAAGATGTAAATAAAATAATATTTTATATTTAGTATGAAAAGACAAGTAATTTAAAATAATTATAGTAAAATAATTGAATAAATTTTATATAAAACATAATTTAATATTTATCAAATTATCGCCAATTTATCAAACACGTCAAATTTTTATATTTATTTTATTTTATCAGTCTAATATATATATTTATATATCAATTTCTGTCAAGAAATTAAATATTTACTTTATTCATCTATCAAAATATTAGGTAAAAACGGAAGAGTTAATAAAGAATTAAAGTTTTAATTATAAATGTTACATTACTATAATTAGAGCTATTTGTTTGCCAAATGGAGTCATAAAATTTAAACAAGACCTAATATGGAAGAACAATAATGAAGGTTAATGTGAGCTCCATAAAAATTAAACAAGTTCACATAGTTACTTGTATTTTAAGCTATTTTCAAAGAATTTGTATTATTTTTATAAATAGATTGAAATCACATATTTGTTGAAGTTTTATTTCCTATGTTTGATAGAAAAAAAAACAGTTTTTCATAAATCTTAAACAATTTCTAAAATTTAGTGTTTAACACTCCATAAATATTATAATCTTAACTAACTATATATACATTCATAAAAAATAAACATAAACTATCGTATCATATAAATGACACTTCTTTAGAATAACAAATTCCTAATCATTTTATTTGACCAACCTTTTATAAAAAGAAATCCTTATAAACCAGAATATATCTATATTAACAAAGTATATTTTTAAGGAATATTTGTTAATATATTTTGAAAGATCCATATAAAACATGTACTTATTTTTTTTCTTGCAAAAGAAGTTATCAGTGTATATATATATGACTAGTCTAGAAGGTTATCTCACTCCCTCCCATATTTTATATGTTGATGACATATTTATTTTTTTATGAGAATATTAAGTCTCTTAGAAATTTGAGTATTTTTCTTAAAACATATGATAATTTTTTTGGTCAATAAGTTAATAACTCTAAAAGTAGTTTTTTTCACCAGGAATACTTCTGCAAGATTTGTAACTAAAATACAACATATTCTTTTTTATAGTCATGGTTGTTTGCCTTTTTAATTATTTAGGAGTGTCAATCTTTGTTGGTGCTCGAAAGTGTCAATTTCTTCAACATTTGGTTGATAAAGTCAAATTGAAACTAACATCTTGGAAAGGTAAATCTCTTAGCATGATGGGTCGGATTCAGTTGGTCAATATGGTAACTTCTGGATTTCTAGCTTATAGTTTTAATATGTATAAATGATCTATTTCACTTCTTAACCAAGTTGAGCAATGGTGTCGAAATTTTATTTGGACTGGTGATATTATGAAAAAAGGCATAGTCACAGTGAATTGGGTTACGATTTGTTCTCCTTTTGAGAATGGAGGTTTGAAGATTATTAATCTTCGTCATGAAAATAATGCATATCTTCTTAAGCTTGCTTGAATATTTTCTTATAGCAACAAGTATTGGCTTTTCTTCTGAAAGTCTGGGTTCTTAAATGAAAATACGAGTTTACAATGGTTTATAGATCCTCATCTCTTTGGCCTGGAATTAAACAGTTTTATTCTACTATACTTGATTATACTTCTTGGATTGTTGGTACATGCACTTTTATTAATTTATGGAATGATAAATGGTGTTTTACTAATTTTTTAGCAAATATTGCAGGTTTACCTGATGATGCTAGCATTCTAGATACAATCTCTCAGTTTTGGACAGGTTGTGATTGAAATATTCTCTTGTCTTTACAGCAGATGCCTCATTTTTTTAATCATATCATGGTTAGGGAAGAACAGGATATTCCTAATCTAATTGGATTCTAGATGAGTCTAGTCGTTTCACTCTTAAATCGGCTTGGACTTTTTTCTTGGAATCAGGAGTTCCATGTGGTTGGGGTAAATTCATTTGGTCTTCATCTATTTCGCCTTCCAAAACTCTAGTACTCTGAAATTGTTTTCATGGGCAACTTCCTACAGATCAACATATTTAGAATAAAGGTTTGCATATATGTTATATGTGTACGATTTGTGAAAAACATGAGGAATCTACTCAACATTTATTTTTTGAATATTCTCATGTTTTGCATATTTGGAGTTGGGTTCGACAGAATTTTCTTACTTCTCATTTCTCTAATAAGGATGATCTTCTTTCTTTTATTAAGAGTGATGATAATCCTTTGGTTAAATTGATTAAGCTTGCTGTGATAACTTTTTCTATTTGGATTATATGGTGTATGAGGAATTATGTTAGATTTCAGGATAAGATTGAGGTTTCTAGGATTATTTTGGTAATTAAAAACTTAACTTGTCTAGTGAGAAATTCATCTAAAACTTCAATGAAGAATGATATGTTGGATTTTAGCGTGATTAAGTTTTTTGGTATTAATACTCGTAGTGGTAAAGTTCTTCTTCCTCTTCCTTTTAGATCGGAGTTTCCTTCACCAGGTTGGGTTAAAATTAACGTTGGTCGGACTACTAGGGGGTATCATGATCTTGCTACTTGTGGAGGTATTTTTTGTGGGAGTATGAGGGAGTTTATTTGTGTTTTCTCTGCGCTTCTTGAAGTTCAAACTGTTATGATTGGTGAGTTTTATGGAGTTATACATGTTATGGAGGAAGTTCAAAAGATGGGGCTTACTAATGTCTGGGTTGAATGTGATTTTGTCTTAGTTTGTGCTGCGTTTACTTCTAGAACTAATGTTCCGCGAAATGCTTCATAATCGATATAATACTTGTCTTAATTACTGTGAGAAAATCAGGTCTAGGGTTAGTCATATTTTTCGTGAAGGAAATGCATGTGTTGATAAAAGTTAGCTAATTTAAGATTTATTCATAGATAACCATTTCATTGGTATAACAAACTTTCATCTAGTCTGTTCTTAGAATTCTTTATGAATAAGTATAGTCTACCTATGTATCGTTTTTGTTAGCATATAGGTTTTGGTCCCCCCATATTTTTGTATTTTCTTTCTTTTTTTTTCATAATATTTTTTTCATGTGATGTCAGATGATTGTTGTTGCTTGAGGTGTCAGCCTAGCTGAGATGTCAAGTTGCATAGTAATGCTTAACATGAAAGCTTTTATAAAAAAAAATACATTGTGCATGCAATAAGGGTAAGTCAAATATTCTACTAAATATACTATAGGAATAAGAGTAAGTTGGGTTTAAAGTATAGTCATGTTCACACCTCAACCGACAATTTGAGTCCTTTCATACCTCAATATTTATTTTGCAATATCATTATTTTTCCTTCAATTTTTCACCTTTAAGTAATGTCACTTATGTCATTGGTGAAGTTAAAGGGATCTTTTTCACAACAAAGTGTTTTGCTTAGTACATACATTTAATCATTTTTTTTCTCAACAAAGAATAAAATGAATAAAAATGAGATATTCAAGGGATGTCTCAACCCTTATACAAAAAACATGTCCACAGAAGACCTTATAACCCTACGCCCTACACAAAAATGGTCCAAATATTGGACGCTCAATCTACTACCTTATAATGTTTTCCCATACCCAACAAATCAGTACCAACCAAAAGGACAACATTCCTCATATTAGCATGAAAAATACCAATTCAAGTTGTGTAATTTGTCTGTCACAATTTTAGTTGTTTCAGTCTTAGAAGTTGACCCCTACGAGATCAACACTCCCAAAATGATTTGTGCATAGATGATAAAATATTTCAATCATTGTGCATCTTTAACCATGTCACGAAAATTAATCAATTCTCAAAAAACTATCTAACTTCTTGCATTAAAGAAAAATTGGATTTCTAGATAAAATTTATTGAGTGAAATTACCATTTGTTAGGTGAATGCATAATTTTCCATTTTGATAAATAATTCTACACTTTAAAGCAAGTTTAAATTGCTCATTTTCAACTATTAAATACTCAGATTGGCTGACATCAACGTCCTAAAACATTACTTTTAAATTTTTATCAACATAATCAAAGTCAACCATACCAAATCTAATCATAAAACCCTAAACAAAACAAAGAATTTTCAAAATGAATCTATCACATAGAGTTTCAAATGTTATGATACAATCTAACATTCATCACATTTTATTACTATTGTCAAGTTATTACTCTCATCATTAACAACACTATCAATTCATTAATGATACAAATCAACCCAAAGTATCTTACCAAAATTTATTCCAAGAGGTAATTCTTTACATATCTTATAAGATCAATTTTAACTAAAGGATACACTTTCAATAATCATGCACCAACTTACTATCTTAAATATTATTCAATAATAGTATTCATGCTTCATCAAACCTTTAACACAATAATACTATTTAACATTTTTTAATCATTTTCAACATATTCCTCACTTCATAGAGTTGTATTAACTTAAATATTTAAGTTTGACTCATCTACAAAAGTAAATAATGATAAACTTAAAATCTATCCAAAAAAAATATTGTGATCATCAAACTTAAAATACTATTATGACCCATAACAAATTCATATTTGTTTATTAGAGTACATATGCCAACACTTAATTCATAAAAGATATAAACTTTAAAAATTATACAATATTAGTAACTAGTGCATATAAAATATATACCTAACGATGAGGTGATTGAGGAGATTCAATTTCAATATATTTAAAAAAAATAAGAAATAGCATAATGTTCATAATATAATTAAATATTGATATAAAGATTAAAAAAATAAAAAATAAGAACAGTTAAAAAAAAATTCTCCTTTTAAATATAGGTATATCGAAAACAAAATTTGAAAGAATTAATGGAGTTGGATGAGGTTAGGAAAGGGATTTGTTGAAAAAGGCGAATTATAATAAAATAAAAAGAAATAAATAAAGTGATGAAAGGGATTGTGTGAAGGGAAAGGAAAGAAAAGGAAAGAAGGAAGCGCTTGCCAAATCCCAATCACAGTCCCACGTGCCACGTTATCACCTATTCAATTCTTGCTTTGTTACATTCTAATTCTAAATTAAAGTAAACAATTTGCAATTTATCTTGGTCCATTAAAATAAGAGATAAAAAACACGTGCATGATGATTTATGATGCCACGTGGCACAGGTCATTCTCACACACCACGCAAACCTACAATGGATTCATACTCACCCATTCTCTTCCCCACACGCACCACTCTCTCCACATTTTCCAACTGCTTTTATTTCACCTTTCAAATTTCACTTCCTTTATAATTAAAATATATCCACATTTTATAACACTTTTTAATTCTTTCTTCTTTTTATCCCATTCTCCTCCTTCCTTTCTTCTCTAATCCTCCCCTCTTATCTTTTGATATATATAAATTTTAAAATAAAATAAATATATATCATAGAAGTATAAATATATCATTTCTATTTCTATTATCTGTTGTAAAAAAATAAATATAAACATATTTATATAAAAAAAAATCAATTTAATATATATATATTTCGATTTCAAGTTGATTAAGTATCACTAGGATCTGTCATCATATTTAAATTATTGTCTATTTTAAAATTTAAAATTTCATTATAATTTTATTCTTAAAATATATTTCAATAAAAAAATATTAAAACTTTTATTGAACTCAATACTTAAACAATATGTGATTATACCAGATATAATATATATATATATATATATATATATATATATATATATATATATATATATTCTGATTAGTAGAATATATAAAAGCGAAAATGTTTAATGTCTCTTTATTTACTATACTATTTGTTGTTTATAAAAAGAATAATACACATTTTATAATTGAAGTACAAAATATAATAATCGAAGTATAAAATATAATCTTTACTTTTAAAAAAGAAACAAATAAAAATCAATACTAAGTTATCTACAAATATCTCTGTATAGATACTTTATGTTAAGCGAAATTTATAAATGAGAAATAAAATATATGATATTGTGCTTAGTCAAAAGTTAGAGAGTTAATCTAACATTTAAATAACCATTATGAATATGAGAACAAATTGACTGAATTATTATTTTAAAAACAACACTCATTACTTATAGCAAAGTAGTATCAAAACATAACTTAGTTTTAATTGATATATGTAACACCCCATAATTTACATATCCACAGCTCAAGGTTCTCCTGCACCTGTATGGTCATCTGCTCGTGTACATAGTACAGTCATCGCAGTTCAAACACAGCAAGAAAAGCAAGGGTAAGCGACTAAAAATAGAATTTTATAATATACACACTTAA
>Ga0123342_1000949_pt1 | contig 48388 bp, 30 predicted proteins | sample Turbeawhitnodule_FD_89960 | JGI IMG/M metagenome (GOLD analysis project Ga0123342, IMG submission 89960) | Root nodule microbial communities of legume samples collected from Mexico - Turtle bean Mexico white nodule | ecosystem: Host-associated > Plants > Roots > Nodule | place: Mexico: Nepantla...
ACCCAGTAAAAAGAAATCAAGACACACAAAGATAGGGATAGAACTCTGAAAATTCCTCTGTTTATTGTGGTTCTCTGTTACAGGAAAACAAGCCTTCAAAGGGAACAACCTCCCTTTCTCACAGGACTATTCCTGTTGTCAAAATCTAATACTCAAAAACTGCCCTTCCCAAAACCTGTTGGTCTTTATTTAAAGACCAACCATACTCAACCAACAGCTAACCGCTCCCTTAACGGTTCCTATTATTTCTCCTATGATACACCTTCCCTGTCATTTCCTTATTCTTATTTTCTGTCCTAACAGTGATGCTACACTAAAAGTAAAATGTGACTAGTTTCTTTGCTTGGTTAATATATGTTGATTAACCTTGACACACAAATTACTGTTTTGGAATTGAGTTACAATTACCTTGGCATCAATTACCTGTCTCCATCTATATTTTCCTTCTATCAACGTTATTATGCCATAAATTTTGGTCAAGTAGCTGGGGTGCTGGGAGAAATGGCTCTTATGAAAGGAAGATTCGTAGTTTACAATTTGATTTGTTTGCACCTTAATTAAGAAGTTCATTTGTTTTATTTAAAATTTATTGACATTTCTTTGTGTCAGAAGCTTATTATTTAAATTTCTTCCAATGAAATTGGATATACATGCGGAGAGAAAAACTAACAAAATGTTAAGATATTTTGTGCTCAAACAATTTTTTTGTTTCAGCAAGGTGACAGTCAGCCTTCGATATGCTGATCTAATTTCGGTGCTCCCAACTCGAATATCAGTGTTAGGCTGGCCAATGTTCAATAAAAGTACTACAACTTTGAACAGGAAGGAAGATGGACTCTCTGGAAGTCATTCTACTCCAATTCGCTTAACATATGCAGAAGATGCCTTACGAACCATGGCTTTACCAGAAGGTGCGTTAAATATATTTCATTGCTTAATGCAGTTTTCTATTGCGTGTGAGCACATGATAACAAGTTAAAAATAGATTCTTTTATGTTAAAAGCATGAAGTCATTCAATACTTGGAATTTTAAAGTAATTTAAAATAGTTAATTTATTGGAACATATTTTTTTTGGCTTTTTGTTATCAGCTGTTCATGTCCTTATCGGATGTGTACAGCTAGGTGAAGCTATCACACGAATGAGTTCGGATTCTGAAATTTTTGCACTGCTCTCTCTACGTATAGTTCTCTCTCTATACTGACTTTTTATATTTTGCTTCCATTCCAGCATACGCAGAGATTGTATTAAACTTACCACAAGCGCTTCAGCAGACGTATCATCAAAAAGCCCCCGCTTAGTCTAGATTCATCTGTAAAAATTCTTGGTAGAGAGATGTTAAATATTAGAAAAAGTAACTTCAAAATTGTTACGTCAGGATAACTTAGCAATTGTATCTTGGCCCCTCGTGGCCTTGTTGTTCCTTCAATGCCTACTCCAGTGTCTTGTATAATTACTACGACAGAGCTAGGTTTACAACTTTTCGAACTGTTACATTTATCGTTTTTTCATAATTCAATATATGTATAAGTTGGTTTCATACAGTTCCATCTTTTTACATGGCAAACAAAAGTGCCAAGTACGAAACGCTTGGCCATTTGCTAATCGTTTAAAACTGGGATTAGAATAAATGATTCTTCATTTTGAAGTAAATGGCAGAGTGCAATACTACTATTGCGGATGAAATGCACTTGGGATTTGGACGGTTGTGTTGTTGGCTTGAGAGGACTACAAGTCGAGATGTTCTAACGCTAAAACTTGATTTTGATAGTTAATTTTGAATTGGTTGGTATTTCAAATAGGTATGAAGTACTGAAAATAGGTATGATTTGGACAGATTTTTAGAGACTCTATCGACAGCTAAAAGAAAATTGGCAGTCACCACAGTCGGAATACATCATTGTAAATGGTGCTGTTCGAATAGACTTGTGGTTTCGAAAATCTTTAAAGCGGAATGCACATCGAATTTGTGAAATTATCACTTTATTCCTTGGAATCTCTATCTCCAGGTACCGCAACAAAATAACTATAATTATTGTGCCCAACTTATCTCCAAACCGACAAGCGTTAGTGCGGTACGCCGACCACCAAAATTCTTTTCAAGAACTTGCAAGAAAAGAATTTTTTTGATATTGCTACATGGAGATTATTAGCTACACTTCCCATTTTTATAAACAGCCATGGAAGGATAGATCATACCCCTGAAGGGTTTAATCCCATGTATTAACAGTTCTCATCCCTTAATAAAAAGGCTATGCTTGTTTTTTATTTTAAAATTTTCTTTTGTTTTTAAAATCAACTAAACAAGGTTATCAAACAATAGGCAAAGGATGGTGCAAGCCACATGCTAAACTGAGGGAGAAGTTAAACAAGATGAGAACAAAAAGATAAGAAAAAAACATTTATCTTTTGTTTCTGATTTCTTGTTTTGAAGATTAATTTTAAAATTAATAGATTTTAAATGAGAAATTGATTGCTAAGTAGTGTGAAAATGTTTTAAAAAAGAATTTTTGAAACTAAAAGAAGAGAGGAGAACCAAACATGAAAGATATTGGTAATGACTAGTTTCTATTTTTTTGCAGTAGTTAAGTTTAGGGCATCTCCACCTAAAATATTATAAGAGTGTTATTCCTTGCGTTCATATGGCATATCAGACAGGAGGAACAACTTAGCCCATAAAAAAGAAAAAGAAACGTACAAAAGGAAGGACCATCTTATGCAGTGGAGTTGGGTTGGGGAATCTCTTTAAAAGTCAGTATCAGAGTCCATCTTCCTTATCTGATTTCAGATTAGCATATTACCTCTCACATCTAATTGCTCTATCTGGTGTATCAATTATAATGAACAAGAAAATATATTTTGTTAACTTCCTCAAAACCCACCTCTAATGTGTCTTCTCAACCTTATGAACTTGTTTTCACCAATTCAAGAACACAACATCCATTTGTCTCATTGGTTTAGATAAAGGTAGAGAAACAAAGATACTATTAGCGTGACAGCATAATGGTTAACTTTACCAATCTTATTTTCTTTTGTTTAATTTCAATTGTGAGGTATTATTAGGTGCTTCCACCATCCATTGATCGTCCTTGTTATGCTGGACACGAACAAAGTAAAAAAGAACACGGAGATTGAATTCATTATTGAGCTACGTTAATTAAGATCGAAAATATATAGTTTTGTTCATCAGAAAAAAAATTACAGAGCTTAATAGTGACCTTGATATCATTTAACACTCTCAAAATAAGACGTAAGTAAATCCTATCTACCATGTTATTTGGTATCTAAAGAGCATAGCATCTCCTCGAGCTACTGACATAGATGAAAAAGAAGAGTAACCATTCAAATTTTCACAAAAGGACCTTCATCCTAATATAAAGCCACATTAACTTAGGTCTTCATTATATTTGTTGTTTTTTCTCTTGGAAAAGCTCCAGAGTGATTTCTTGTTGAAGATTGTCCAGACTTCTTAAACTGTGTAATGCTGTTGGATTGTGTCAATGTCAAGTCCTTTCAGCTTCACCACTGACTCAACATGCCCTTTCAGAGTATGAAGCTCCCTGAGTCTGTAAACCAATAGAAGAAATATATCTGTTAAGACATTATCACTATTTTATAATTTCCACTTCATGAAGGACAACTTACATATAGCTCCTTAGGTGCTTTTATTGATGTTTTCCAATTAGAATTAGAGTTTCATCTAAGTGTAATTCCTGTAATAAAGGTTTAATGCAAATTACCAAGATGAAACTCTTATTATGATTGGAGAACAAAATAAAAAAAGTAGTTATAGAATTACATATTGTCTCTCCATCAATCCTTTCACACACAAACTTATGCCACACAATGACTCTACAGAAATGGAATCACTGGTTTACCTGGCAACCTCAGCACGTCTCTTAGCTTGTTCAGCAATCTCTGAAAGCTCCCTATAACTATTCTTGTCATTGAAAAGGTTGGTTGTTTCAGGTGGCTGAAGACCGTGAAGAGTTCTCTGTGCAGTTGCCCACTGTGCTTCTCTCTCTTCTTTTCCGTAGTCTTTCTTTGTAGTGAAGGCAGTCTGTCATAAACAAGTTTTGAGTTTTGAAGTTTCTGGATTAAGATCAACAATGCAATTAGCAATAAAATAATAATAGTAAAGATGAATAAACTACCTTGTTCTCCAAAAGATTGTCCCAAGCCTTCCCACTCAGAACATAGCGGATTGCGAATTTAAGTATATCAAGCGGAATATATGTCACTAAACTGTAGAGCCAGATTACGCCAGCCCAACCCCAACCCATTCCCTTAATTCTTGCAAATTCCCAGTTAGCATATACTGCTAGAAAAGTTGCCACCTGTCAATCATGAAGCAAATTATTATGGCCACAGAAGAAAGCCAAACTGCCAAAATATTTTTGAAGTAATCAATCATTTTTGTTGCTAGCTGAAAGAGCTACTCATTAGATTTTAAATTTGCCAATAATTATTGCTTCCAAAAACAATAGAAGTATTGATCGAGTCTATTGACTTGATTTTGATTCCGTTTCAATGCTAAGTTTAGTCAGAGATGTGGTTATTTTTCACTGGTGGATGTAAATGTTACTAGCTACATGGTTTTAAGCTTTAGTTTACGTTATTTTATTAATGATGGATGTGGATGTGAAGTGAGGGACATGTGCAAGATCATGAACACCAGGCTATTGACAAAACATAATGACAGTGCTTCAATCGCACAATCAGAAGAGAAACTAACAAACAACCATATGTACCAGCTGCTGATAATAGGAGAATTACCAGCTGTGCAATCATAAAAGCACCCAGTAGGAGAAGACCAGGTCTTTCAACATAAGACCAGCTGCGGGACCTGGTGACAAAAATCAGTGCTTGACTTATAATACTGACTTGTAGGTACAGGGCTGCCATCATTTCTCCTGGGCTGTTTCTTATAGACCTCACACCAAACTTGTCCTGCAATTGGGAAAATTGTGCTTATGGCTCTTACAATTTTCTCCATTTGGTGGTGATAATATTGAGGAAAACGAAAATATAAACTATTACCGAGAAGAAATCGGTATCCTTCATGATCCAGAAGAATACTACTGTCATTAGTGCCATGTAAGTACCTAGCACAACACCAGTGGCAAATATCTCCCTCAGCTTCCAGCTGTCTGGCAGTGGAGATGGTTTCACTCGATCCTTGGATATTGTCATGATGGTACCTATGTTATAGGGGTGAAGGGAAACAAATTAAACTTTTGCACAGAATAGTCTATATAAACAGCCCGAAGATTAAATAAATGTTTTCTTACCATCGTTTAGTATTGCAATAATCAACACCATGAAGGGTGCAAAATCAAATTTCCAAATCAATGCAATAAACATGAAACCGAACTGCCACAGAGAAATAGATCACATAAGTTACATGAACCATGTATATATATGTGTTTGTAAAAATGTTGACATGTTTTTTGAGTTAGCATATTTTCTGCACTTACCACTATACGAATGGTGATTGACACTGCATAGATCTGCCATAATCAACACTTCTGAGTTAGGTTGTTAAGATACTAAATAAAGTCAAGAAATTAAATTATAGATGCAAGGAAACTAACAGTATAATTCTTCATCCTTTGGAAAATTGCCCTACTGGTGAGCACTGCACTAATTATGACACTCAGACCAGGTTCAGTGAGGACAATGTCAGAGGCACTTCTAGCAGCATCTGTGGCGTCAGCAACAGCAATTCCAATGTCTGCTTTCTTTAATGCAGGGGCGTCGTTGACACCATCACCTGTCATTCCACATATATGCTTCCTCTCTTGCAGCCTCTTCACGATTTCATATTTGTGTTCTGCCAAGTCATAGTGAGAGGAAAAAATGAATAAAATGTTATTTGATTTGAAACATGTCACGATGGAGTTTAGTATCGTTAACGAATGTAGTAAGTAGTCCCATGTCACCAGCTTGCAAAGAATCCATCAACGTTGAACAAGAAAAGGATGTCTATAATAGATTAAAACAAAAAAAATCTGTGATGGCGTGATGCTATCAAGTACCATGATGGTTATTATCCTGGACAAGGACCTACCGGGAAATACTCCAGCAAATCCATCAGCTTTCTCAATCAATTCATCGACTGGAAGAGCTGAAACAGAAGCATCCTTGCTCTGGCCAAGCAATGAAGAAGATGGGTACATGTTTGTTCCCATCCCAAGCCTTCGGCCAGTTTCCTTGGCAATGGCAAGCTGATCACCTAGAGAACAAGAAACCAACAAACAGTTTCTAAGCTACATGATTTCATTTTTAGTTAGAAACATGAACTACAAGAAAGAATGGTCTCCCTCAATCTTACCTGTAATCATCTTGACATTCACACCAAGGTTCAGAGCTCTAGTGATGGTTTCCGCACTATCGTGCCTTGGAGGATCGAAAAGTGGTAGCAGACCAACAAATTGCCATGGTGCACCAGGACTATCCTTGTTTTTCTCAGGTACATCCTGTTATGCAGAGGCCATGCAAACAGCAATAGATGAAGGGTATTCAAATAATTATTAGGTTGGAGAAAAGAAATGATAAATATCAGCTTCGCTAACCTGTTTAGCGACGCCTAACGAACGGAGCCCACGCTCAGCAAACTTGTCAATCACTCCATGAACCCTCTTTCTGACATCCTCTTTGCAGTTGCAGAGGTTCAATATCTAAGCCAAGAAAAAGAAGTACATTAGTCATCTAAAATGTTCACAAATGAACCAAATAGTGCTAACAGAGCACATGTTTACCTGCTCAGGAGCACCTTTGCTAGATCGATGCCAACTTCCATCAGAATCAATGTAAGTTAAAGCAGTTCTTTTGTCCACAGGATTGAAGGGAAGAAAGTGGACCTCCCTGATACCAGCTCGTGCCTGACAAATTCACAGTAGAAGTTAAATTAATATTTCTTTTATCTTCATTTATCCCAAATGATACTGAGCATCGTTTTGACATATTTACCTCCTTTGGATCAGCAAGCATCCCAACAATTGCAGCATCAATAGCATCCTGATTCTCAGTCCTAGAAGCTCTAGCTGCAAGAAGAATAACAAAATCCTTCTCAATACCCTTAGCAAAAACCTCAATCAGGTTTTTGTCAACACTGAGCTTATTTAGGGTGAGAGTCCCGGTTTTGTCACTGCAGAGGACATCCATTCCTGCCATTTCCTCAATAGCCGTCATACGTTTTGTAATGGCACCTTGCTGTGAAAGTCTGTGAGAACCAATAGCCATAGTTACAGACAAAACAGTTGGCATGGCAATTGGAATTCCTCCAATCAAGAGAACCAGCAGATTGTCAATCCCATCTCTGTACTTGCGGTGTTGTATTGGGTACATGACTATGAGCTCAATGATTATTCCAACCGCAATGGAGCAAATGCAGAAGTTACCAATTGCTGTAAGGACTTCCTGGAAGTGACCAACTTGGTTGGTGCTATCAACCAGATGAGCAGCTTTGCCAAAAAAGGTGTGCACCCCAGTGGCAATCACCACTGCTTCTATCTCACCCTTCTTAACGGTTGATCCAGAAAACACTTCATCAGAGGGATTCTTTGTCGCCGGGAGAGACTCTCCTGTCAAAGCAGACTGATCAACACTCAGAGCATCACCCTCCAGAAGACGGGCATCCGCAGGAATGATATCTCCCAGTTTGATGCTGACTATGTCTCCCGGGACCAAAATTGCAGCATCTTGTTCTGTCCATCTCCCATCTCTGAGAACCTGAAATTTTTGCGCCAAGTTTCATTTCTACTCTTTCTCTTTTTCAGCTTTTAAAACACCTTTCAAAACTTCATATGATGAACAATTAACTATGAAGTAGTGTGAAACTGTGCTTAAAACCAAAAGACGACAAGGGAATCGAAGAGAAACTTCAACAACTGAACATAATGCATGATGTATGGTACAACTTTGGATAATTAGAGTGAGGTTACCTTGGTCTTGGGAGCTAAGCCAGCCATGAGTGCAGCAGCAGCATTACCAGCATTGTTTTCTTCGATGAAACTGATGGTGGAGTTAATGATCAAGAGAGCAATGATACCAACGAAATCTTGCCAATCCGGAGGCCTTCCTCCGCCATTGGCCAAAGCAATGGCCATTATAGCAGCAGCTTCCATAACCCATGACAAGGGGTTCCACATGAAACCCAAAAACTTCAAAACTTTGCTTTCCTGTTCATCACGCAACAATTCAATCAGGAATGAAAACCAAATTTAACTGCTCTCACACTGGAAAAAAAAACATCAACAAAAGAAAAACACCTTTTTCTCTTCCAATTTGTTTGGTCCAAAAACTTGAAGCCGACTGGCTCCTTCGTCCGATGTTAGACCTGCTCTTGAACATTTCAGCTGCTCAAACACTTCCTCCACTGGAATTCGTTCCTGAAATTATCTCACACTGTCTCGTTATTTCTCCAATTGCATGCCATCACCAACCAACTTTATCTTAATTCTTATCAACTTATACAAATTTTGTGATGACTATTTTGAAACCCATGCTTAAGATAATTTCAACTGGTTCACAACAATTAAACTCAAGAACAAATAATCAAAATTCAAACATCATAAATTGAGAATTGTGGCGTATGCACGTCATATCAATCAGAAAAATATTAAATACGTTGATATAATAGTAATTGGTATGCAAAAGAAAACATGCACCGAAATAGAATATGTTGATGGGTTGAGGGACACGCGTCAGCACCTAGATGATTCCTTTCTTTCCGTGCCACACTAGCTCTCACTTTTTTCCGTTTCAACACCTATCTCATCTATACCACCCTATTCTGCTAACTATATATATATATAAAATAAAAACACTTATTGAACTTACGGAATATTTTTTCTGCAGTGATTTGGTATAGTAAAAATACACACGTCAAAATCCAATTAAAAGTTGAAGATAAATTTTAATGATGGGAAGAAAGGAACTGTTAGCGTAAAAAGGGTTTTCTGGTTCACGCGACCAAAGGGTCCACACCACCTTTTCCCTAAACTCATAGCTCTAATAAATGTTCATTGATATACATAGATATAACGTAAAACTCATTCTTACAGGTAGATATGACAAGTAAATCTGTTTTGTGATCATCAACTATATCACATAAGAAGAAGAACATCATTCTGCATATTTATTAACTTTGATTATCTATAAGATGATATGCTGACAACTCTATAACAAAAGAGTAGGTTAAGAACTCGATAACAAAAGTTGTAAACATGTAGTGCATGTGAGAAAAAAGTGAGCATGATGGTTAATGGAAGAATAAGATGAAGGTGTGATATATGCATGTATATATATATATACCAGATCAACGTTCTCGTTTTTGATTTCCTCAAGGCTGATACCGCCCATGTTGGAAGGTGTGGAGTGGTGTTGTTGCAATCAGAATGGGAGAAAGAGAAGAAATATGTTTATGTGGAGAAGAAGGAGAAAGATATTGCAGAGGGTGCAGTGGCTTATGGGGGGCTTTATATATATGAATGAATGAATGAATGAATAGGTGTTAGAGATTTAGTGGTGGTGGTGTGGTGGGTACCACAATCCAGCACTTTTCTGCATTGACCTGCAACTTCATTCATGCTATCAGGGGTAGGTTTAACCTTCTACTTCTCCTTTTTTTATCAACACTTTCTTTACTTTTTCCACACCAAATTTATTCATTCTTCTTTCTACAAATATGTTCATCATAGCTAACAATCTGGCTCAGATTAAAAGCTCAAAGAACAAATACTTTTATAACTGTCAGAAAAAGTTTACTTCACAATTGCCGTTTACTGTCAAAATTACTCCATCTTTTTAATATGAGTGTTTGAGAAAAAAATTATTTCTTTTTTTATTATAATCTGTTACAAGTTTTTAATATATTACCACTTTTATTTAATTCTCATGTCTTTATGTAGAACAAAACTTAAATAATACGTGCTAATTTTATAATCGTCTTTTATTATCTATTTTAATGAAATCGCATTCTAATCAAAGAAAATTATAAAAGAAATCAATTTTAGAAAAAAAATAATAATTAGTTAAATTAAATTAGAGATTATTTTAGAAACTATTTTTTTTTTCTAAATTAGTTTCTATTATTGTTAAATGATTTTAAAATTGGTATCTAATTAGAAACCAATGTTTTTCTACCAAATTTAGAATTTAAAATAATTGGTAGTTAAAATTTTGGTAGCTAATTAGATACCAATTTAAAAATTATTAATTATTTAGAAATCAAATTTTTTTTAATTTCATTTTAATTTAGTGCAACTAATTATTTTTTTATTTTTGGGTGATTTTCTGGTAGTAAATGTTGTTGGAAAATAATACTAACAATATCATTATATTTTTAAATCGTGTCCTTGGATATATCCTTATTACGTAACAGTTTTAATTTGAAATATAATATACCATGTTTATTTTTAGATAAAAGTTTAGATTGGGAGATGTAATTAAAAAAATCCCCTTTTTACTAATATTTAGCAATCACATCAAAACTTAGTTTTTCTTTTAAAAAATAATTTTACCCTCATTTTTTAGTAATGTTAATCATGTTACTCAAAACCATTTGAGAGAAAATAATAATTACGATATATAAAAGAGAACACCAGTGTGGAACTGAGATTGTTAATATTATTTTGTTTTTAATATTTCTATAGATATTTATTATTTTTTGAAAAAATGGCATTTTTTTGTTCACAAAATTTTAGAATAAAGAGATACAACATTTTTCTATCTTTTCTTCATGAGAGAATCTTTGTGACTTATATATTACATGAATTTAACAATATGTGGAATCTTTCAACAGGAATTAATTACTTTCAAATTTAAAATTAACCATCATGAAAAGTCACTCATTTTTATCAATAACTTAATTAACACTTATTCCATTTACTAATTTGCATTTAACCATTAAGTCAAGTACAATTGTCTTAATTATTTCACATGAGGAAATTTAATTAAACGAACATGAATAAATTAATATGCAATCACGATCACTTTAAAAGGTTTATGATGAAGTTATTGACATGGGCTAATCTTTTAATTATATAAAAAATGTGGTAAACTTAATGACTATTAATTAATATAGTTAACTCTTTAAAAAAACATAATATATATGCATAACAAATTATTGAACTAATTAATTAAGTTTACCGAAACTTGTTCTTAATAAGGGAATCCTTATCTTTATCTCTATGTGCACGTGCATTTTCTTTTTTAACTTTCTATTAAAGTTACTCTTTTAAACTCATGAGAAAAGGAAATCATTTGTTTTTTTTTTCTTTTAAAAACTATACATTTTTAAATATTTTTTTATTAAAGATTTACAAGAATGAGGAGGAAATTATTCTATTTTAAAGAAAATACATTAAGTAAATAAATATGAAGTATATATTAGTTTTAATTTATAAACCTAATATATATATATGAGTTTTGGTGTGCTAATGGATTGCTTCACAAAAATAAATTACCAAAGAAGGGATGGTTAGGTGTATTTTGATGAGAATAATGAGAATGAAGATATAAATTGTACCTTAATTCTACTACTAGGACACGTAAATTGGACCAACCATGTTACGTGTTATTGCTCCAAAATGTAAATTTTAAAACCATTTTGATGCAACTCAAAAACTCCTTTATTCTGCAACATTATTCAACAATAAAGACAACTTAAAGCCTTTATAATTTAAGATACTGGTTTTAAAGTTTTTTTACAAAAGAATAGATTTTTAAAGAGTATAAAGTTGAAATTATTATTTGTGTGCTCGTGAGTGTAATGACTAAATTATAAAAGTGAATTATCAATCAATTCATATGAGATATTAGAACTTCACTTCTAACTTTCAAATTTTAAAAGTAAAGAATTTGTGATTTTTTTATTAAATTATAAATCCTAAATTTTAAATCTTAAATCATGTGTTTGAATTGGAAAGTGAACACATGAAAGTTTGAAGGAGTGGATGTATGAGGATTTAAGAGAAAAGTGTGAATGTGAAGAAAGTGAGTGTGTTGTATGTTCGGATTAAGGTATGTTAGAGTGAATGTATGTGAAAAAAATTAATTTAAATTTGTAAATGATGGAATGATTTTAAAAGTATTTTAATTTTTTTAAAGATGTAAAATATAAAATTACAAAATTATCCTTGATTTTAAAAATATTAAAAACAAAATATAATTACATACAAGAACATGAGTTTCTTCGCTAATATCTAGTTATTTGAAAATAAATCCTAAACATTTATTTTTTATTTCTACATGGAGAGTCCATTCCTAAAAACAAACGCATTGTAAACATGTTCATTCCCACTTAATATATTGTTCAGATTCTTAAATTATAATAATATTTTTCTTAAAAATGATTTTTTAAAGACCTAAAAGTTATATTTTAGGTGGAAATAATTATTTTCAAATGATTTTTTAAATTACTAAAAAATAATTTAAAAAAAATCAAATTTAGGAATTGAAAGTTTATAGAAATGTAATAGGGTGAAGAATGAAAAAGGTGGAAAAGTTGGCAATACATGAATTTGTGGGTGCAGCAGGTACATGCACACTAAACAACAGAAACAGTAAAGTGCAAAGTACTGCAGAAAGACTCTTCCAATACAATTATCCATTTTGGTACATGCATGAGAATGTATAAAATTAATTAATTTGTTGAACTGAATTTGTTTTACTTTGTGCTAATATTGAAGTAAATAACAAGTTTTTATCCAGTTTTTGGGTGTGGAATATATAGAGAAGAACTGGTGTTGTGTTTTATTTGGAAGAAACACAAAAAGCATAATTGCATTGGGAAAATAATCATTATTAGAGCCTTCCACACAAAAAACATAAATCATTGCGCAATCTTCTTCCTCTTTCTCACTTATTATTATTATTATTATTCATCTCAAATTCTTCTTCTCTGCTTCATCATTCTGCACTTCATAGATTCTTATTCTCAATGTAAAGACTATTTACGTCATGTTAACAATTTTCTAAGCACTCCTATTCAGGAATATATTAAAAACTATAATACAAAAACTTTAAATACGCGTAATTATTTTTATAATTTAGAAATAGAAATTAAAAATGACATTTATTATATTTCAGGGGAGGATCTAACTCATTATCAGTAATGTTATACGAAACGAAAATATAATAAAATTAAAGAGAACATGCAAAAATAGTTTAAGGCAAATCAGAAAATCATTTTTTTATTAACAATAGTAAATAAATAAAATAAATGTGAAAGTGATTAATCTTATCTCAAAAAAAATATATACTCTTAAAAAAACTCCAAAACAGAATGAATCCCTATTGAACCTCATACACTTAAAAAAAAATCAACAAAGATCCTCGTACAAATCAAACGATCAAAACATCAATAAGAATAAGAAAAGATAATAGATTATATGTTGTGAAAAACACATCAAAAGATGCATTAGTAAAAATAGAAGTCAATTCATTTTATACTTTTGAATATTTTTTATATATTTAAAGATATAAATAGATTATATTTTAAAAAAATATATTTTTTTAATTTAAAATATAGATAAAATAAGAAAAAACAGGACACGTATTAAGAAATAATTTTAAGTTTAGTGTTCTTTTTTAGAAAAATAACTATAATGTTATTCAATCATAAATTACTTTATATGATACGGTTGTTTACAATAATTACTTTAAGAGTCATATTACCAGTGTTTTTTTTATTGGTTGAAAGTATATTTTTTCATGATTGTTAGTTTATATGAAAGATAAAATATTATCATTGTGATATATAGTATTAAAATTAAAAGAATTTAATGTTGGTTTGATATTATATTGTTGACTTAGTAGTTTTAGAGGCACATCTATAGTTGAATTTAATTTGTGCTTACTTACAAATTTTATTTTATTTTTAAAATATTATAGAAAACAGGATATTTGTTAAATAAAAGTTAATGGCTCATTAAGGACTAACTTTTTAAAGTATAAACAACAATAAAAATAAAATTAATGTTTTATTAGTTTAAGTTAATAAACTATACATCTATAATAATCATAATAGAGATTAATTTTTATAATATTTTTTGTATACAAATTTATTTTTAATTTTTTACCTTTTATTTTATATTTTTGAATCAACTTTTTAATTTTCATGATGTCCACTCATAATCTACAACCGTGGGGAATAAAAATTAAAATATTTTCATAACTATTTTTTCATATATATATATATATTGTTATAGTTATAATAATAATTATATTAATTTTTATTTGTACTAATTATTTTTTATTATTAAAAAAATGTAAAAAATTAAATTTTATTTTTTCTTGATTTTTTTCTAAGATTCTTAAAAAAGTTTATTGGTTCTTCACTTGTTTTTAATAATCTTCATACGAAGTCAGATCCACAAAATATATATATATATATATATATATATATATATTATGTATATATTTTATTATATATATATATATATATTAATTATAGATCTGACTTCCTATAAAAATTACTAAAAATAAGTGAAAAATTAATAATTTTTTTTAATCAAAATAATTTTTCTTTTTTCATACAAATGTGTTTTTGTATTTGTTTTGGATGATGAGATACAATTTGTATATGTATATATAGGAAAGATAAACTTCACTTAGTTTACATTTATAATAATTCATTTGATTCTTAAATCAAATTCTTTAAAAGTAAGTTGAGTTTCCCCAACTCTTCTCTGATGTTGTTTAATTAAAACTAGGCAAATTTAATAAATTTACATTATTCTAAGTTTACGTAACTAGCTAGGCAAGTACAAAACGTAACATACATTATTATAATAAATTTAGGGCATTTATTCTAAGTTTCCCTATTAAGCATTCGGCTTTTGTTTAATTAAAAAAATACCAAGGCCTAAAAATGGCTAGCTTTATTTATTTTAGTGTGAAAGCAACAAATTATTTAAAGTATTTCCAAAGTGGAACACATATATTTCTTGAATGGATGCATAAACTACAAAAAAATAAAAATCACTCCTTACACATCTGTTTAAGTTATGCAAACACATTAAGTGAAATATTTAACAAATTCAAAGTTTGTAATGATATTTGTTTTTTTTTTATAAATTGTATGATATGCAAAAATTGTAAATTGATTTGATGCACCAAATTTTCATATCTTATTAGATACTAGTTCAACTCGAATTAAGAAACTGTAACTTCAAAATTTCAATACAATTTAAACAAAACTTCAAAATCCATGGCCATTGGAAAAGATATATGTTTTGTAATTTCCATAACTCACATTAAACATGTCACATGTGAAAAGCAATAATTATATCATAAATCATAAATCCTAAATTCTAAACAGGTTGATGGAGTGCTAACAATGTGATCCTTATAAATCCTTTCATGGCAGAAATAAAGAGCTTTCAAACCTGTGAATAGGAAGCTTTCACCATGCACTTTATTCACTGTTTCTTTCCTCTATGCTCCATGGAATATAATGTGCATTTATGCTTCAAAAAAAAAGAAAAGATGTGAATCTAGGTATATAGAATAAAACAATACATGGTTTGTAAGAAAAACAAATACATGGAAATAGAATTGAAGCAACCAGTACGTGGTTGACATTGAATTAAAGACATAAATATTTTGGAGAGAATAACAAATTTTGAATTGTGTCTTATCATTGTTTATTTAGTGCAAAGTGGTCCTTGCTCACTACCCCACAAAGTTCCTTAGGGTTTGTCTTTTTGACCTACCAAGTTACACAGAAGATGGACACGGCTGGAGTATAAAGTTGAATAAAGAAAAGGGTTGGGAAAGAAAGGCAGAAATAAGAGATGCCATTAGAATAATTATTATTGGTGAAAAAGGTTGAATAAGCTCTAGTTGTGCTCAAATTTGATTGGCACACTAACCAAAAAACAGTGTTGAATGTGATGAGGAGCAAGTGGAGCAAAGATTCTGAAGAACAGCCTTACACAAAGGCATAGGATATGATATGGATTGGGTCCTAAAATTCCTGTTGGCAGGGTCGAGACGAATGTATACGATAGAATAGTGATCATGCCCACCAATCATTCTCAAGGACAACTGCTTTATGAATGGTTCAGGCATTGTAAAATCACCACATATTTTGTTTCACTGTCACACAAGTCTTAAATTGTAGATATAGTCACAGTTTAGTCACATTCTGTGATAGTTGAAAATTGGATTGCCATAATTAGAATTTGAAAGATTAAGATTCTGCAATGATAGTAATATATAACAGAATTGAACTTCCAAAAAATTTAAATGGCATAATTCCAATGAAGTTACTGAGTAAGAAGCACGTAAAACATAAAAGAACACCTCATCCATCCTCAAGTGGCAAGGCATTTTTTTCTTTGTGATAACTTGGAATTATTTCTGCTTATACGATATTGATGGGATTGGAGGAAATTTCTCTGAACCAACCATATTTAAAGTAATGTTCTCTTTTCTTCTTGTCCCCAATCCTTGTGCTAGCTCTAGGGTGTTATATAGTAGTATCCTCTTATTTCATTTATTCTTTACTTTTTTTGCTTCAAATATGAAGTTGCAAAAAACCAAGACAACAAACTTGGTCACTTTATGAGGACATGACAAAGTTTTAAGGAAATTTTTGCATACATATTATAACAATACACGAGTGAACATGTATAAAGTTTCATAAGATGTTTTTTTTTGTGTGTGTTCATTATTGCTTGGCTTAGCTACTGTGTTGTGAAGTGGAGATAGGATTATGATATGATATTTGATGGTGGAAGTTAGGTTTCTCACGAGAAGAGTGGTAGGAGTTGTGTCTGGAGAAGGCAAAAGAAAAAGGTTGGTGAAGTTGATGATGGGGTGGTGATGAGAACAGCAGGAGAGAAATATAAATATTGGGAAAGTGGAAATCATATGATGATGACAGAGCAGGTGATGGATTCTGAAAGTTGCTTATGGAAGTAGCTAGGCCTCCATGCATGATATATTGAGGCAGTGCCAGATTCAAGAAAGAGAAAAAGAGAGAGTCCGTGGGAATGGGCTAAGTTCCATGTGAAATTGTCACATGTAAAGAGAAGGGCCATTAGCTTGTGAATGAAGACGTCCCTTTTTTTTGTTATCCCCTCAGAATCTTATCCAACGCATGCTGGTTTAACATTTGACAACGAGAGAGAAAAAGTTAAAAAGAATTTCTTTTTAACAGATTTTAGATATCATTTGCCAAAAGGATTTTAAGAAAGAAAAAAAGGTAGATTTTTAAGATTATGGTAATAGTAAAATTGAGAGAGAATCATGAGAAGCGTAACTTTTTTTAAGATTGACAATTTCACAAAGGTCCAAAATGGAGGTTGAAATCAGAGTTAAACTAAAAGATGATTTGGTGGGGAAGAAGGACAAATAGTACGTCTTCACTGAGGCCTCACTTATTGGGTATCTAAATGATTAATGTCAATTACCGTACATAAGAAAAGGACTTGCTAAATTATAGCCCTTCATGCGTATTCATGTGCAAACAGAGACTGAACTGCTCTTCAAACCTACCTTTTCTCAGAGCCTTCCATTTTGTATCAACCGTTCATTCTTTCTCACATCATATGATACGTATCCAATTTCACCACTGCTGTCTAGTTTCAACGATCCCAAGTGGATCTTGTGCCATTGTATTTACACTTTCTCTTTAAATTTTATAGTATGGTCTAAGATTTCGTGAAGATTATCCTTAATACAGTAATTAAGTTGTTGACATTTGAAATTCACGGGTCCAAATCCTGGAAGTGTTCTTCTGTTTTTATTTTTTTTGTTCCAGAAACAGCTTTTTCTGCTTAAAGTAAGATTGTGGCTTACATGCTAAAAAACTCGTGTGTGAGCCAGGAAGGAAGTATAACTCAGGCAGTGGAACAGTATGTATTAATGATTGTACAAGTGTTTACATTTACCTTCTCCATACCAGTCATTATGCCACTCCATTATACAGTCATACCGACTCCACCAAATAACTTCAAACTTCTATTAAGTAAATCAATATAAGATTTCATCAAATAATAAAGAAAATGATAAAACATTTTTAGACGTTTCTCTAATGTAGTTTTTCATGTTTTGTGCCATCATAATTGGCAGCCGAATCAAGTTACGACTAGTCCCTTCTATTCAACAGTGGAACTAATATAATTTTTTAATAAAAAATTCATTGTTTAATAGAAGTTCCTAATTCGAATCCCACAGCCAAGTTTTATACTAATTTAGCTACTCTGTAAATTGCAACTATTTTATATTAACAATGATGGATATTGTTTAGACGACCCAACCAGTCCAACGTCTATTTGTGGGGTAAAGACAAATTACAGCCCCAACTAAAGACTGCATCAATCACTCACAACCCCGCATAAGTCCATACCATAAAGGGCGAGAGAATTAACTTGGCTGCAAGTAGTAGTAAAAAGGAATAAAAAGGTATTTGTTAACTGTATTCGCCAGCGGTTTGTGTTTCTGTTAGATAAGTTCCAGTGCATGGTTAACAAATAAACCAGTGAACTAAAACAAGAATGTGCAGAGCACGAGGGGGGAAAGGCAAAATACAAAGCTAGATTTACTGTTTTGTGGAGTATAAGAGTTGGCCGATAATGAGGGCATAACCAAAAAAGGAAAGAAAGAATATATAAATGCATGTCCAGCAGAACCAGAATCAGCTTTCAATCATTGGTTCAGGACCAGATGGTTCTGTGCGATTTCTATTTGCTTGATGGACGGAGTTAAACAAAATGTCCTTGATGACCTACACAGAAGAAATTGAGCCTTACATTTGAGCAGCCAAGCAAAGAATAATTTAAAGCGGGGTAGGGAAGGGCAGGGGGTAGCAATGCAAGTCACCTGTGACATCAGACCATGCACTTGCTCCACAGTTATTTTTGCACTGTCACGAGTAATTTTAGTAAGTGGAGATTCTTCCTGCAAATCATGGAAATGTCAGAATGAGGTATGCAAGGAGAGAAAAATTGTGGGAGGGCGTTAACATGCATTCAGCGGCATTCATAGATGATCGTAAACAAAGTTGATACAGAGAAGCTTTAAATTATCAACAGTCAAAGACCTAATATACATTTGCATGGTTATGGTTTTGTACGAGTTACAATTTTCTTGTCATTAAAGTTATTAAAAAATTCAACAGGAATCAATCAGGAATTTATAAGTTGTCCCAGATTTTTGCTTGTGACATATCATTTTTCAATAGAGAAAAAATAAGCTATTTGCAGGATGGGATTCAAGAAACGGAGATTCCAAAAACTGAGAATAGTTTAGCGCTCCATTTTTTGGAAGGGAGAATTCTCAGATATATGTAACAGTTGGCCACGCCACCACACCATATATTATATATAGTTTTGGCAGCATGCATACATTCAATGGCCATATCCATCATCATGACCTAGAGGGTAATAATATATACAAAAGTTTTGCACAGTACAGGGCAATTGCTCCAACACAGGAATAACTTTCCATCATGGAAATGTGGAAACGGTATGTATGTAGCCCAATGATATCATGTAAACTAATCAAACGTCACATAGAATTTTCCATTTTGTGCAAGTTGTATGTGGGCACAAAGCCCACACATTGTAGAGGTTAGTAATAACAGAACAGTAAATTGACCCAACTAATCTAAGATGTCATGCAGAAACCAATATTACAAATTAAGCAAGCAGAATATCAGCAGTCTTCAGCAAAACTAATGAGGTACTATGTGCAGTCTAGTACTCCAGTAATCCCAACATCTGATTCTTTTACAAATGACTAGGCCAAACAGAAACAGGGTACTAGTTGTGACACTTGACAACACCAGTCGGAAATGCATTTGTTCAATATTTCCAATGATTTTTTTTTTGTGTGAACACAACACATTTAAAGGGAAAAGTAAAGATTAAAATAAGACCAATTTGTGATTCTGTTTTCTTTACCTATAACTTAGCCAAACAGAACCAGGGTCCCACTGGCAACAACCTCATTCTGAAATACATTTATCCAGTATTTCCAATAATATTGTTATTGTGAAAACAACACATTTGAAGGGAAAAGTAAAGATAAGATATAAAGGCCAGTTGTGATTCTGTTTTCTTTAGTTTTGGAGTATGGGATGGAAAATTGACAACAAAATGATATAAGTTAATGGGGTTGAAAATTCCTCTCCCAAGCTCAACCATCTAACATCTAGGTCTTGCTTCATTGTTGTAACAAATTTGATTGATGAAAGACAGTATCAAACAACTTTACCAGCTAAGTTGGTCAAATGTCTAACAGACAGTCATGCATGAATAAGGTAAGCTGGTTATAAGTATGACAATTCCAAACCCTTAAAAAGAATAAACCCAACAAGATTCATGATTATTTTAGTAGAAGGTATTGAATCAGAATGAATTATGATGTTCTATATTATTGATACAAAATTCTCAACCAGTTATGATAAATATGGAGGATCCGATAAAGCTATATCAATTTTAATAGGACTGAGTTCATAGATATTAATTCTCGTCAATTACATTTGTGCATTTTTTTTTCTTGATGAAAATAAAATAAAATTGATAGGGGTACTACCACCATTTAGGGCTTCTTTTTCTTCTAAATTTAAGCAAAATTAATTTGAAGTTTTGAACATAATTAGGATGTGTGTCCACCATCCTATATTTATACTGAAAGTTTTATCAATGGAAAGAGTAAGAATTAGTTTTCCAACACCAAAACTGGCAGGGTCATAATCAATTATGCAAATCCAATACGACCCAAAATAATAAAAAGCGAAAAAGGATATAAGGTAAGAAAAACTCTTGCAAACATGAATCTTGATGCTGACATAGCATTTGAGCCACAAAATGTGTGAGAAAATCCATCCATGGCATGTATGACTTTAATACTAATGGCATTTGGTATAAAACCATACAACCAAGATGTCAAAATCGACGATCTGAAGTGCGAGATCGTACGTGTCTACAATCTCCCCCTCCCTCTCCAATCTTGAGTCCCCTCAAGGTCGTGATTTTGGTGGATCACCATTGCAGATCACAACTCTAGTAAGAGTGGTGTTTTTTGCAAGTGTGGGAGCAGTTGTTGTCAGCGCCTCAATGTTCCTCATGGCAGCACCTCTACAATCTTAGGGCATTTCGTGGTGCCTCTTAGATCACCTACCTTTCTCTGTTTCAAGGTTATTTTCTTGGGTTATAAAACTTGAGAACTTAAGCCCAGTTTTATTCCTTCAAAGCCAGATTACTTAACCCAACTCACCTTATTGCCTAAAAACATTAAGGAACCCCACAGCCTAAAAACTGTAAGTCATGCCTGCCTCTCTTCCATAACCAAAAAGTGTCGCATTCTGCTCTCTCTTTATCAAAAAAACAAAGACTTTCGCTCTCCCTTTGGCTATTTAATATCACTTCCACTCACTCTCATTCCATTCAGTTTTCCCCAATCATTGAAATGACTTCAAATCTAACTTCAAACTCCTGTGTACCCATGGCTCCAAAAAGGCTCCAAAAAATAGGAGTGTTATAGTTTGAAAGCATTGCAATTCAGTTGGTGGGAATACTAGGAAGCTTCAAATCAAATGCTTTCATAATGTAATAAAAACGAGTTTATCGGTTGAAGCATCACTTGGTTGGTACTCAAAAGGATGCTGGATCTTGCAAGGGTGTTACTGATAAAGTGAAGGAAAAGTGTGAAATTGTTGTTGGTTTGCAACAAAACTTGATCAAGAAATCAAGCTTTAATAAGGAGGAGGAAAGTGCAGAAGCTAGTGAGAAAAGAAAAAAACAACAACTTTTGACACTAACAACGGTCCTAGAAATAATTTTAAGTAGTTAGCACACAAGCCACCATCAACACCATGTTTAAGGTGTGAGAGGAAGCATGTAAAGCAATTGCTAGGTTTTTCTACAACAATTCTATACCTTTCAATGTACCAAAGAGTGATTTGGTTTTAAGGCATGACCTTGGATTTAAACCTCCATTCTATCAGTGAAAACTACATCTCGCTTTACAAGCACATGGATTAATGGAAGAAAACAAAATGCACAATCATAACTAATAGCTGGAATGATAAGAAAAGAAAAGACAATAATAAACTTCCTAGTGAACAACCCAAAGGGAATCGTGTTTCTAAAGTCCATAGATACATCTACTACATCTAAAACACATGAAAGCTTTTTAGATGATGGATACCATCGTTGAAGAGGTGGGGGAAGACATTATTATCTAGGTTGTGATAGATAATGCAACAAACTACAAAGTTGTTGGTCTATGTAGATGGCAAAGAGGAAAAGCCTACTTATGGACACCCTGTGCTGCACTTTGTATCAACTTAATGTTGGAGGATTGTGACAAGAAGATCTCAATTCATGAGGAGACAATTCCAAGAAGGTAAAAAAATTATGACCTTTATCTATTCAAGAACTTCTCTCATATCTCTACTGCAAAATTTCACAAAAGAAAAAGACTTGGTGAGGATGGGGATATTACTTACTTTGACACATCTTACTTGACATTAGGGTTCTTTCATGAGAAGGAGGGAGCTTTAATTAGAATGTTTACTAGTAACAAATGGAAGTCTGGTAGGTTTGCTAAAACAAAGGGTGGAAAAACAGTTGAGGATGTGGTTTTGGATAAGGATTTTTTGAAGAATATCATAACTTGTTTGAAGGGTGCATTGCCTCTGCTTTAAGTGCTTTGATTGGTTGATTCAGATAAAAAAAAAACAGACATGGGGTTTATTTATGAAGCAATGTACCAAGCTAAGGAGAAGATACAAAAGGTTTTCAATGTTACCAAAAAAAACGTATCCAATGTTAAACTGAAACTGAAAAATAACTCAATGTAATATACTTTGGTTAGTTATTTGCCTTTGTGGAACATCATTTGTGAAAAGTGGAACAAACAACTTTATAGGCCTTTGCGTGTTGCAAGTTATTTTCTTAACTTGCAAATGCATTAAAGTTCTAATCTAGAGCTGATTTGGAAGTGAAACAAGGTCCAATGGAATCTCTAACAAGAATGGTGAAGAATGAGGATGAACAAACTTTGATTGATGTTCAAATTAACAAATTTTGGTCGTCCCCTAGCTACTAGGTCAATTAATTTAAAGACTCCAGCAGATTGGTGGAAGTCTTATTACGATGATTAGCATCCAAAACTCCAAAAATTTGCCATTCATGTATGAGTTTGACATGTAGCTCCTCCAGATAGCTTAATTGGAGTTCCTTTGAGATGGTAAGTTAATATTAATGAAAATATATCTCTGGAATTGAATTACCAGTCTACTACTTGCTTATCATATTTGCCTTTGCATTTGTTTAGGTCCACACAAAGAAGAGATAGGCTAAAGCAAAGCAAAATGAAGGATGTTGTTTTCATAATAATGGCTTATTCAAAATTAGCTAAGAAGCAAACAAGAAAACCAATTCAAATTAATATTGTTGATTGTTCATCTAATGATGAGTGGATTATGGAAGATTTGCATGAGCGGAATGAAGCATCAGGTTTGGATGTAGACAACTTGGATTTGGATGAAAACTTGGATCCAATCCAAGTTGAGGAGGATGAAATTCTACATTAGCATGATTTAGACATTACTTATGTGAATGGTGGAGATGGAACGGGAAATGATAGAGTTGAAGGTCCCTATGAAGATTATGATTTTAACTAACAAGAGTATTTGCTTTAGATGGATTATTGTTTTTTAACTAAGAAATAATTCCTATTTGGATGGAGTGGTTTCCTGGTTTGTAACTAGGAAGGAGTTACTGGTATATAACTAGAATGTGGTGTTTACACTTATTAATTTACTACTTTTTATGTTTATTATTTATTTTTGTTGATCTTGAGTAAAATCTCAATTTTGACTACCTTGCATACAACTCTTCTCCTGACTGTAGGTACAGCTGTCAAAATGGATAGTCCAACCTATCCCCACCGAGCCAATGAGTCAAAATGGGACAGCCTAGACTCAGCCAAGCTGTATGTTAATCACTTCAGTAAGTGCCATCACACATAATTACGAGCTTGGAGGAAAACTGTTTGGAATTAGCGACCTAATCTTGTGATGTGCCAATGTGGCATCGTTGATGAAGGAAACTTGGCAGCTGTTTACAAACTCATTATCAAAGGTCTTACAGTGTTGTTAATTTATCCGATATTTGTCTCAAATTTTCTTACCTTCATTTTCTAGACTGATAGATGAAAAAGCATGTTATGGTACACTATATTCTCACAGCTAACCTTTAGAAACAAGCTTCAGAATTTCATCAAGTAGATGCATATCTAAATTTTGGATACAGCGTGAATTAGATAAGAAATAATCACCCAGAAAGGATTTCATCGTCAAAAAGTGTTTCAATAATCCAAAGAAAACCTCAACACACTGATACAGAACTTCTAATAAATTAATGAAAATACTGTAACTTGTAAAGAAACAACCACTCACCTCTTTCTTTCTAGGTGTCGGTGCTATTAATGGCCCAAAGCGTGAGTGTGCCAACTGATTCTCTGCTTGTTCTAGCTTTTCAGCTGCAACAGGAATATTCCAACACTCATACTTTCAAAACACAGCACTATCAAATACACAACATTTTAAAGAGAACTTTAGAACCATTCTAGTCCACATAAATAAATCATTATACACACACTGCATAAAAATATAGTACCTAGATCAGAGATTTGTCCAGCTACATAATCTCCATTACCCAACAGAGGAGAAGACGACAATGTATTCACCCAATACTTGTTCCACAGAAGATCCAAGAGGTGTGAATCAAGAGATGACTTAAAGTAAGTGATATCCAAGGAATAATACTGCAAAAGCAGGCGAATGGAATTGAACAAAAACTAAAAAAAAATGAAGGGTTAATTATAAATAACATTTGGCAAACAGCAGAGAAAGAAGAGAGACCTGTTTACAGTGGACACCAAAGTCCTCAATCTTATTGAGAGGAATAGTTTGATACTCAGAAATAGGCTCATCCGGAGGCTTATACCCTTCAGGGTAAGTCCTGAAAGCCCCAATCTCAACCTTCCCCGCCGAAACAGTCCTCGTGGGATCAATCACAACCGCCAGAAAAGGCTCCTGGAACTGCTGATTCAGCATCTGCGTGGAAACATCGATCCCCGACAGCCAGCATCCATACCCGGGATGAGAGTGATACCATCCCACAACATTCTCCAACCGCCCAGCCTGCAAAAGAAAAGTCCGATCAAAATAAATTCGAATTAGGGTTAATGCTAGGGTTTAAGCGAAGGAACCTGTTTGTTTGTCTGGGAATAATCGACCATGTACTCGTACGCATCGGCCTGAGCATTAACGCGCGTTTCCGTCCCTTCGACGGGGAGAGCGAAGGCGTCCATGACGATTATGGCGTCGGCGTCCGTCTTGCCCTGCATGAGGCCCATGACTTCGATAGTGCCGCCAGAGCGCGCGTGGACGACCATCTTGAGTAGCGCGAGTGCGGAGATCTTGACGCGCTTGAAGTAGTGAGGGTCATTGGCCCAGGGCTTGTCGCGCTGGAACTCGTTCTGACCGGCCTCGTCGTAGTAGAATATGGAGTCATCGGCGTTGGTGGCGGTTGCGGTGGAGGAGGAGGAGGCGGCGCCCGGAGTGTCCATGGGGATGATGTTGTTCTCGAGCTCCCATGTTTTCTGCGCGATCGCCGATGAAGACGTTAACCCTTCCATTTCTTTGCCTTGCATTGGACCAAACCGCTTTTCTTCTCTCTTCACTATCGCACTCTCTTTTCCTGTCTCTACACTCAAATTTGAATTAGCATGTGCTTTTTTTCACACTTGGAATCGTGTGACGCACTCCATTTTACTTTTAATTTTTTAGTTAGTTTCCAGAAAATTATTTGTAATTTATGCAAATGTTTTCACTACTTTCTATAACTTCTAAAATAAATCCACATATCAAATTTAAATGATAGCATATATAAGATAAAATTTCTTATTTTTTTAAGTTATTATCATTCAGATATGTTTTATAGATAAATAAACATGTTTAATGTTTTTAATAATCACAGTATAGTATTCTTCATCTTTAATATTTACGTGATAGTTAATCGAGCTAAATTAATTTACGCTCTGTCTATTTATAATTTTTTTTATCATTACAACACATGTCATATTATTAAGTCATAAACAAAAAATCAACATTAATCATAAAAAATATTATATACAAAATAAAAAAATATAATGAAATATGTTTCTCTTTTCTTTGTCTTTAACCTGCAAAAAGACTTAGTCAAATCATTCTTATCCTTTACCGGTCAATCACTTCCCCTCCGTAACCTCCATCACCACGCACCCTCTTTAAGCATTTTGTTTGTTTGTTCTTCCTTCTCCCGATCCATTTTCTCACTCCTTTCACTGAGACTAACGCACCTCCCATTTTTTTCCTAAACTCTCTTTCTCATATACTAACTTCTCTCACTCCTACCGACACACTTTTATCTGGTACTTTTTTTTCCCTTTCAATTTTTTATTCAATGAAAAAAATCCTATTCTTTTTTTGTTGTTATTTTTTTTACTAGTTTTGTTATAGGTTTGATTAAATTGTTGTCTTCGTGTATTTTATGACGTTATTTGTGTCAGCATAATAATAACAATATTGTCATCCTACAATGTCAAAGGCATGCATAAATGAATAAAAAATAAAAGTAAATTTAGACATTGCATTTCCATACTCTACTTTATAATTGAAAAACAACACTTACTTGTTGGTTTTGTGGTTCTGGAAGCCAACTACGACTTCTCATATTTTGAATTTTGAATATGAAAATAGAAAACGAAAAAGGTGTTTGATGGGATAAAAGTGAAGATAAACGAGAAAAAAAGATGCAATTGTGTAATGCTCCTCAACAAGTCTCACTTTGTAATGTTTAATTTTGAATTTTAAAATAGTGTTATTATCCTTTTGAGATATAAAGTTAAAACGGTTCACAAAATGACAAATATTTCTTCTATATATTTTTGAAATAAAATATAAATATAAGAATAAAATTGAAATAAAATAAAATGACAGTTAAAAAGGAAATCTCCTTTACATATAGGTATAAATAATATATATATATATATTAAAAATTTGATATATGTGTTGTATTATGACATGGTTGTCTTCAAAGTGATTATGTCAATCCCTGTAAGACTATAAATCGACTCATTAATAAATGCATTTGTGCTATTTAGAACTAAGTTCTAAGTTTTGAGGTTAATAAATGTTTATTGCGATAAATAATTAATAAATATATTTTGAAATAGTAATTTAAGAGATCACACATCAATTAGAATAAAAAATATTTTGTTTAGTGCAAACAAATATCATTTTATTAACTTGTTTTGTAAGATTGAGTTAGGTTTAAAAATCACCTTTTATTATGGTATCTGAATCATTTAGAATCTATCATACCGAGAGTTTGTTCGACTTATCATGTTACTCGCTACCGGATACCATCTCACATAAACTAGAGATAAGAACATTTCATAATATATAAGTGAGTATAAATTTCACCTTATAAACCAATTTTGTAAGATTGAGTTAAACTTAAAGTTGGTTTCTTGATAAATACTAACATAATACTTAAGTGCAATAAATAAGGATATGTGATATCGAAATGTTAAACAAAAAGTCATCTTAACCTAATTAAGAGGACAAGAATATGCATAACACATAATAAAATGTTGAGAAATATGTTCTTAAGGCACTTGCATCAATTTATTTGTGGTTGTTGGATTTCGTGGTTAAAGGAGAAAAGGATAAAATTTCCTTTAATTTGTTATTAATTATATGTGAGGTTTCTTAGGTGGAATTTACAATATGAAGCCCTATGGAAAGACCCATTAGGTGGAGGAAAATGAGTCTCATAAATGAGTGAAAGTGAATGTGAAATCCACGATGAATATGAGAGTTTTAAATATTTTTTTTAAGAATGAGAGTTGAAAATGAACTTTTGAGAAGTTAAGAATGAGTCTTAAGATTAATTTAAGAAAATTGTCATTACGATGCATGGAACCCTACAAAGACTTTGAAAAGAATAAGTTAGAACAATTTTTTGTGAAATGATGGTGAATGAGACTATGTGCTTGAGTCACATGTTGTTATCATGGATAAGGTCGCTTTGGATCAAAAACTCGTGTTATAGGTGAGCTATATTTTGTGGGTTCATGTACTGTTTAAAAAATGAAGTCACGTGAATCCGAAAAGAATAATCTCATTTAAGGGATTTTGTTGTTAAGGAATTGATCCTCAAAGCAATGACTGACCATGATTGGACGAAAAATCACATAACTAACTCAGCAACCCCCATTAGTAAATATGAGTCATAACTAATTAGTGAAAGCTCACCTTAGTATGTGCTCTCAATAGTCATCCAACATTAAAATAATGTAAGACTACTTTGGTGTAGGAAATATAGTATTATTGAGCCAAATTATGTGAGATAGTGACATAAGACAAGTCAAATAAATTTATTAGGGTTAAGAATATGACTCAATAGAAAATCATCTTGCAATGGTTAATAACATGATGGTTAAATCGCGAAAGACACGTCAAGAAGGTTGAGCGAGCGTCTCTGATGTATTTCTCAACAACCTACACTAACATACGCGTGGGGAATAGAGATTTCGAATTTGTTCATAAATAGTCTTTGGTGGTTTCTTTCCATATTTTTTATTTCATTATTATTTATGTGGTGGCGACACATGAAGTTGAATGTGGTGGCGGGACATGAAGTTGAATGTGGTGGCTATGATGGAAGTGGAGATTGCGGTGACAGTGTCTTTGCCAATGTTGTTGGGGTGCTGATAAGGATGATGAGAGGGTTAGGGTTGGGAGAGGGAGGGGAGAGGATTTTCAAAAGTTGGGTTGAGAGTGAAGATGAGACTTTAATAGGTAGAATGGAAGGATAAGTGTGTTGAAATATATGTTGGATTACATGTGGAGACATGTGTGGATAAGAGTGTCATTTTGCGTGTTACATCATCATCAGTCAACATCATTCATGCAAATTTAATAGAATGAACCAAATCACATATTTTTAAACAAACCTTTAGACAAAATTGATTCTTTAAAAATAGACCAAAGTGACTTTTAATCCTTAATGTGGAATCAAAAAGATAATTAAATCTAAAAGAATTATGCTTAAGCGATAAGACATCACTCAAACGACATTTCCAAAACTCCTTTTCAGTTTTTTAACTTATATTTATTGGTTTATTTTTATGAAGGATATATATTGATATATAGAAAAATGTATGAACATGCAGTGAACATGTGTATGTATATTAATTAAATTAGTTTGGTGAATATATGTGTTTCAAATGAGTATAAATAGTGATGTGCAATCAGAAAGGAAGACTGTTACAAAATGGAAATATCAATAATGCTATATTGATGTGATATAATATGAGTATTGAATCACAAGAGCATATAGATGGGATATTAAGTTTTTATTGATAACTTGAATAATATAGTTAAATGTATTAGGTGAGGAAAAATCGATAGAATTTTTTTTTTAATCTGTTACAAACAGAAATCACAAAACTTGATAAATATGTTAAGAGTTATTCTATTGGACTCTAGGTTGGTAGATGAGATAATAACATTGTGATTTAATATTAAGTTAAAATATTAAATACAATTTTTCAAAAGTCATCAACTTATAAATATGTTTATATGCCATGAATGTTTTGTAACACCTTAGATAAAGTGTGATTATAAAATAAGCGAATAATTACGATAATTAATTGTATTAAAGTTTTTATATAGTATTTTTTATTGATTTGGTAGTTTATCCTTATTTTTCGTTATTGATTGTTTTGAATTATTGTGAACGTGTTTTGAAATAAAAATACATGATGTTTCATAATCAATTATGTCTAACCTTTAACCAATTATAAGTTTAAAATAAACATAGCAACTCGTAAGTTTATTTGTAAAATCAGTGACATTAGAAAAGATATACCAGTATAAGTTTCACTATACTGCAGCACACAAAGAGACCACAAATATTTTCACACAACCAAATCGGCTTTAAAAAAGGACATCATCCTCTTACAATACATCATTCAAAGCAAATGAATACAAAATATTCTGCTGTATATAAGAGTCTTTTATAGTCATTTAAGAATAAATTATCATGTAAAATATTTGTATTGAATTTTGTAAAAATGGAACCTATCATTGCAAATAAAGCTTTTCCCTTTTCTTCTCGTAACAAAGAAAAAACTTATATATAATTCTCTTACCGTATGTCGGGTCAACGACGCGTGCAAAAACCCTTCATCAAACTCAAAAAGGTGTGCCTGAGTGTAAAGTTCCAGAGATTCTTTAACCAGGGTAAAAAAAATGTCGCTAATTTAACCATTTATACAGCAAATACATTCCAAATCCTGAACCAGATTTCCCTGAACGTAATAAACACCCAAAAAAACAAACAAGAAAGAACAGAATAAAGAAAAATAAACCTGTCTAAGTAGACGTATATTCTTGAATATTATTAATCTCAAAACAAATGACCTGCATAATCCCTACTTTCTAAGCTAATGGTAACTTACAATTTAACATACAAAATACAACAATAGGCATCATTTGACACCCCTGCTCCTGCCCCTTCTGCTATATTTGGTAGTCGTTCTTCTTCCCTTTTGGTTAGCAATGCTAGTTGGTGTGGCTGGCAAACCTGATTCTACACCCAGCTGGGAAGTATCTTGTTGAACCTCGTACTGTAAGCTGGAACTGTTCTGAGAACCAGAGGCAACACCATCATGGTCCCCAATTACATCAGGCACGTCCATTGATTCACGCAATGTCTTACAAGCCTCTTGCTCAAGAACAACCTCAGCTGTCCTTTCCTGACTTGAATAATTTGTATTGGGTTCGTTGTCCTCCAATGTTTGTGTGTTCTGCTCAATAACCTGAGTTGCATTGAAACTAGCAAACAGGAGAATGGAAGAATTAAAAAATGGTTCATTGTACATTTTGCAACCAAGTAAGGTTGCCAACAGAGAAGGCTTCTTGGAAATTTGACCTAGGTACTGAGTAAAAGTAAAATTCAACCCATTATTTTACATTCCGCTGATCAACTAAAAGTAAAAGGCACCTAGGTTATATATAAACAGGTTTTACTTTAAGAAAGTTCAACATCAAGAAAAGCCCGTGAACCATAAATTTACCTTGGCTCTGAAGAGAGGAAACCATTTGCCAATTCGTCTTCTGCTCCAACCTTCTCTTTGATAACTAAGTGGTTACTATCTTGTAATCTAGAATTTATAGCTGCATTCAAATGAAGGATCAACGTATAAGATGAATACTGAAATTGAGAATATTGAATAAAATATTTAAACTTCCTCACAAAGGAGAAATTGATCACAATCGAACAAATGGGAAACACCATGATCTGCAAACACATGCAAGGTCTTGTAGATTACCACCCTGATCTATGTACATACATCCCCATGAAATGCATGAGATATGCATATCATACCCTAGTTAAACGAGAACTCAAAAGGGTTGCAAAGCTGAACCCTTAGCATTGTGCAATGGTTCATGGTATACTGCTAAACACTACTGCGTCTCACAAATAGAATTTTAACAAGTGTGACTACAAGTTGTCAGATAACACATTAAATCAACCAAGCATGTTTTCTATCATAAGACAGCCAAAGGGACTGATTCGTACCTTCTTTAGTTTCTTCAACTGAGTCTAGCTGATGACCAGGCCCATTTGTGTCATTGATGCCATTGACTTTAACCAGTCCGTCACCCCTGTTTAACATTCAAAGAAATTCTACAATTACAAGACAAATAATATATAGGGCCATAATTCATACAAAAAGCCTGTCTAGATCTCTGCACATGGGACTCTTGGTAGCAAAACATTGACAGGAAGGATTAAACTCAATATATTTTGTCACTGTTTTTGTCAGTCTTGCATGGGGCATGGTTCTAGAGTTGCAAAATTTTTTGGTTGGTCAACAATAAGAAAGGGCGCTGACAATATAATCAAATGCTGGGAACGTCAAAGAGCTTTAGTCCAGAGAGTCATCAGTTTCAAACAGTGTCACACTAAAAGGAAATTTTTGCAATAAAGGAAAGCTAAAAATTCCAAATATCAGCCAAAAAAATATATCAAAAAAGTTGGTCAACAGATCAAACTATTTAAACCTTAAAAGCCTCATAAGATAAAGTTGGGATGGGAAGGAGGAATAAGGTACTATTAGAAAGTAAATAAGAAAACACTTAACTCGACTAATCAGACAAGCACAACTTTATTGAAAAGTGATAAGATAGGAACACTTTAACCTGTACATAATGCTTGAGGACCCATCTCGTAGTCCCGAAGTACTTATTTCTCTGCTGTCATCTTCTGTACCTATGTGGCATGGATTTCCATAAGCAAAGTAAAACTTCTACTGAGATGGGGAAATAAAACTATTGTACAATGCATGAAAAAGAAGTTCATCTGATAGTCGGGTCGCATTAACAGAGAACAATTGATTAATACAAGCAGTTAACTCACTTCTCAGATCTAAAATAATAACAATTAGTGAACAATGTCTGTGTCAAATTGCCCAATTATAACTCTCGTGAATATATCAAAAGCAAAAGCATTGGTAATCAACAAATGGTTTGGTTTTAACACATATTTGACTTAAACATATTAGATGTACTGTCATAGTCGGCAGTTACCTTTGGTCTGAAGAACAGCAACAGAGCCCTTAAAAAAAAGGAAGAAAAGAAAATCGTGTTAGCATAAAATAGAGCTTATCTTTAAAAAATCTTCAATGTATTAAAAGGAGGGGAGCTCTTATATAAACTCCAATTCAGATGTGCACCTGAATCTGTTCAAAATTAATGTTAACTGGGTAAGACGGCACAGATTCAGGTTGGAACCCATCCAGTTTACCCTCCAAATCTGAAGGGAAATGAAGTTAAATGAGTAAATCCTGAACGTACTTTGTATGTTTTAAGGAATAAATGTTTTACCAAAAAAACAATTCATTATCAGTATAAACCAACAGCCTTGCTATAGCAGTAGAATCATACCTGGAGAGACCTGAGAACCAAATCCTCTGGCCAAGTTTGCAGACGCATCCACTAAATTTGTAGAATTATATACTCTCTCTGCCAAACTAGCTCCAATATTTTCAATAGCTGAAGAGTCTACATTATTTTTATTCTCCATGCCAAGTGCAGACCAATCAATTTTTGAGGAGGGAAGTGTCCTAAGCAAATCCTCTGTTGCCCTGAATCTTACTCTTCGTATTTCATCCTGAATACTCCATGAACCAGTAGCAGTAGAATCCCTTTTCAACTGCATTCCACCATCAGCCCAAACCAAAATCCATAAGCACAACATTTTAATACAGAAACTCAATCTATCCAAGTGAAGACCCATCTATGATTGATAGAAGTAATTCATGTAAATTCCTAGACAATTCATATTCCAGAACATTAGAAATTCTACTAAGGTACAGCACATATTTTACTTTGTATTATAAGGAAAAAAAATTAAGGGAGCTAACTGGTGAAAAGGGAGAACATATGTCCTCTGGCATTTGCCAGGTAACAATCATAGATTTCCTAGAACAAATCTTCACACTAAGGTTGCTTTAAAAAGCTGAATCATGCAAATTTTAAGGAAATAAATTATAAATACAAGATTAGGAGTTCATTCAGTAGCTTGCTAAACAAACTTTTTTCAAGACAATAGCACTCATATTAAGAACTTGCAATGCTTCATCCACTTTGAGGCAAGCTGAGGGATTTCTTTAATTACGCGAGGTACATCAAATGGTTAAAGCCCGATACGATTGACTAACTCTTATATTTCCTCAAATTTTGGTCAGGTTTTTTCCATTTGACCAATCAATTGTCCGTTAACTTAACAGATTTAATGCCTAATATAATAAACCTTAGTAACACCAATTCAACCTTCAAAGTGATCCTTCCCTATCACCTAATCTAATCTTACTATTTGCAGAACTTTTCCCTATACAGCAAACTTAGTCTGTTTGGTCCTCTCATGAAAGAGAGAATTAGAGGCTATATGTAATGCTGTGCCTGGTTCTCACGTATTCTTGCCTTTTAGAATTTTCTTCAAACTTATGCTCTTTCAGGAGTTATTTAAGCCATGAGGTCCCAAGTGACTAATGTCATTGCCCTATATTATATTTTTACACGATCTTGTTACAAAATTTAGTTTAGCACTTCTCCACGATATTAAATTACCTCCCTAAGATGGAGAATCTATCACTTGGTGACCATGCCCATTCAGCATCAGAATTCCCTTGTCTTAGGCCCTTTCCAAGAGGCTAATTAATATACTTTAGAATCTATACAACTACATCCCAATGACTTGGAAAGGAAGAGAGAAAAGAAAATATTTTATAATTACTATCATGATAATTACATTCTCAACTCTTCTATTTGTAACCATCACTCTATTAAAAAGAAAATAAAAATAAGCTGAAATGAATGTGTAGATTCTAGGGATATTTTTTTCTAATAACTATAAAGATATTAGGATATTTTTATTCCAATAATCTCTTATTTACAACACTCTCCATCAAGTTGGTAAATGAACATCAATCCCAACTTGCCTACAACGATTCAAGGACCAGGTGAAGGAGATTGAGAGAGACAAATAGATGATATTTTTATTTCAATAATCTCTTATTTACAGCACTCTTCATCAAGTTGGTAAATGAAAATCATTCCCAACTTGCGTACAACAATTCAAGGACCAAGTGAAGGAGATTAAGAAAGACAAATAGATGAGCTACGAGTGCATGCCATCAAAGCAGTGTTACTAATGGATTGATCTATCACACCATTTGATAAAGTCTTCATATGTTATCAAAGATAGATCAATCAGTAGTGTAAGAGCAACATGTGACTCAATAGTAAATGTCTGGGCAATATTGGGTGAACAAGTTTTTCATGCAACAACCAATGGTATGTCCAATGCGGTAACAATGTTCACATTTTAGATGTTTTTTAGAATTATATGAACATGAGCATCCAGAGTTAGTACGATGCAAAAGAAGACTTTTCCCCTACAGACAAAGTATGTGTCTCCGTGTTTATTTTTTGAGGAATATAAAGCAGCAGCACAAATGATGTGGAAATCATTGTAGGATGTCCTGGTGATCCCAAAATTTGATCACGGGCAACATACTCTTAGTGGCAAGCAATACAAACCCAAGGTCATAAAAATGTCCTTTGGTTTTTTTGTTCCTTCTACACATTTGCAACTGATGGAAGGAGCTCATTAAAATAATGTAAGACAGCATGAAATCACCCAAGATAATCAGACACAGGACCCTCAAATCATCATGGACCAGGAAGTGTTAAGATCTTGATAGACATCGTACAAAAGTTGTGTCATTGGTATAAAGGACACGGGCCTCACTCCAAGCTTGTGCACAGGTCTCCTTATGGAGACGGAAAATAGGCTTAAGTGAGGCGTGAATAGTGGATTTAATAACACTACATAGTTAAGCATCAATCTAAATCCATTTTTCATGTTGTTTTGTAGGAATGGATTCACTGGTTATAGTGAGATGAGATTTGTAGCCCAAACCACTTAACCATAACCCGATTTCAGAAACCCAAGGGAATTGTTAGACCAATCCATCTTCTCAATTCTAACAATATGGTTAGAATAGAAGTGAGAATTTGTTCTAGAGGTTGATGTGATGTTGGAGGACATTTTTTTTCTAGAAATTTGGCAAAAATAGTAACACAATAACCTAAGAAGAGGGAAAAGTATATAGGAAACCAAACTGATGGAGCATAACTGAGCTCCTCAGACATAATTATATTTTTCAGTTTTCACAATTTATAAAGACAGCCAAACGTAATGATGTGCAACTACGCAAAGAATAAAATAGACCCTTTCCATTTACTTGTTCAATTGTCTCATACTCTATCTATAATAACTTTAAAAATTTGAAGTTCATGTAGTAATAATAAACTTTAACTATGCCTCATGCCAGCAATGTTTGCTAAAATGTAGGACCCAATTCTCTAAATAAATTTCTAGTAAAGATGAAAGTGACATATATGCAACTCCCAAAAGTAAAAACCACACATTAAATAGCACCTTGGAGGACGGTGTAGAAATGTTTCCCAATAGATGTGGTGTTTCTTCTTTAAAGAGCTGAATTCCAGATGGTGTTCGAGATTTAGGTTGGTCTATGGAAGGTGATGCCCATGGAGGGCGCATGCGCATATATGACCTGGCCACATCCACTGGTGATCCTTCATCTTTGTTATCCTGCATAACAGCCACATATACAGATAAAAACAAACCATTAGTGTGAAATCATGTCACAATGATATATATATATATATATATATATATTATATGTGAAGAGAAAAGGGGAAGGATATAGCATGTACAAAAAACAATATAGTTTCTTCACAAACTGAGAGTCACTAACTTGTGGTAATGCAAACAAATTCAAGCAAGGACTTCCATAAGCTACATCCGAATTTGTATCTAATCCTGACTTCTTTTCCTCCAGCCATTTTTTTGCCTCCATAATGGCCACACTGTGGAGATCAGGTGAATCTGTATCTAAGAAATAAAAATCCATTGTCATGAAACAGTAATATGTTAAAAATGAGTTTTGTTTGTATGTAGAGAATACCACTTCCACGAGTCTTTTTGAGTATATCTGTCGGCCTCTTATCTCCATTATCATCATTTGCAGAATCTACAACTCTTGATCTTATGAGTTTTATCAATCTATCACATTCTTCCCTGATCAATTATTAAATTGTATTAGAATATCTTCTTCCACACAACTAGAAAAACAGTAAATGCAGTTCAAGCAAACATTTAAAATTCCACTCTAGATCTTATTATTTTTATAAATGCAGTTCCACTCTCATGTTTATACAACATATATAGCTCAAGGTCCTATAATTTTATTACAGATCACTAATGTATTTGGCTCTTCTGACATGAAGGGTGCACTTTAAAAGGTAAAGTGTGGATATTTGTTGATTGAAAAAGAAAAATCAACATTTGAGATTTTAACAACTTCATAATTTGTTATCCATGCAAATGCACTTTATCACAATATCAACCATTGAGTAACCAGCTATAACTTTGAACTTCACCTTCTAAACTGTATCCCTCAATTTAGAGGAATCAAATCTATCACTGATATATGCAGCATAGCACTCTTTACATGTTCATGTTCTGCGCCTGGCCTGGGTTATTGCTTATTTTTTGAAAGTTACCAAATTTAGGCAAGTTAAAATCACCAAAACTGTACATGATTGGACGAAAATTTGAAGTCAAACAAAGCTGTCAAAGTCTTGCTATAAATTTAAAAATTGACCAATGGTAGGATTATAATATATAGTCATGGTATACAAGTAGATAAATATGTAATAGAATCATATTAGGGACTAAAATTACTGCTAATTCAAAACTCAACTCTATGAAAAATAATAGAAAGCCCAAAAACCATGATGCATACATGTAATGCCTTCTTATTTAACTACATAAATTACATTATTGACAAAAAGAATATCAAGAACTTTCAACATATTACCATATGCTAATACAAGGGCGAAAAAAATAAGAAAAAACAAAAGAACTATCCACGTGTCAAAATATAAATTCTTTGGTACCTGGAGAATGACTCCTTCAGAACAAGCTGCTCAATGATATTCTTGTCTTTGCTATTCCCCACAAATGGCTGGAGCTCCTTCACAGAAAAATTTATCAGTCCTGATGTCCCATCCTTTCATTGCAGATATCAATACAAAATGTGCAATGCTATCAGATAAAACCAGGGGACTCATGAAGACAACCACATATGAAAAATGTCTCTAACTGGATGGAAGCATGATCTGCAGTACTTTTAAAAAACCAATGCATTTCAAAAAGTGATAATTAAATCCTCAAGGTTCACCGATCATTTTATTCTGGAGAGGATAGTTAGGAAGGAGTGAAGCCTTCTAGAATTTCCAAAGGCTCATAAATTAGTGGAACAGCAAGTTGTGTAAGAGGAAATATTAAGAGCAATGTGAGTGCATGCGTCAACATGCACTGCATGCATAACAAGTAAAAGCACTTCAATCTCCCAAACAAAAAGAAAACAAAGGAAAACCTAACTAACACGTATTACAAACCATGAACAATTACTGAAAATAACTAGTTAAACCAAAAAAAAGGCCTAAATCCCAATCATGCAAAGGATAACATAACAGAGAGTCAGCTACCTTGCTCAAGGCCACATCACCTTCGGACGGTTTATCATTTTCATCATCGAAAGTACCAACTTCCTCTGCAAAATTACACACCAACCACATCTTTCAGTAGGGGACAACAGTAACAACAATAGTCCGATACCAAACAACATAATTAGTTTTTCAACAACGCACAATCATGACCCATATACTTAAAGCTCTATTAAAACACATAACACAATCATGCAACTTCGACAGTTTTTCAAATCCAACTAAGCACTTTAAAACAGCCATAATTACAATTTCCAAGGTACTATTACCTACCTCGAATATTAGATCTACCAAACCTATATCAACTACAACCAAAGTCAGCGCATACCAGCTCGAGAAGTCAAAACAAAATAAAATCACTACATTAACGAAATTAAAACCAAAAAGGACAGAAACCCTAGTAGTTCAAGCACGAGAGTAAAACGGTTCCATAAGTGCGCATACAGTAAATAGCAGTCATTACCAGCGTCGGAATCGTTACCGGAAGAGGAGGAAGCGGAAGAAGCAGAGGAGGAGGAGGAAGAAGAAGAAGAAGGGGGAGAACTATCGAGATCCAAAACAGAGGAGAAGATTTTCCCGGCGCCAGAAGCAATGAAACGAGAGGGAGACAATACGAAACGCGAGAGCCAATTAGGGCTACGAGGCTCGGCCAGGGCGGGACGGTCGTAGGGAGTGCGGCTCCTCGCGGCGGCGCTCCGTCGCGTTCGGAGAATTTTGCCGCCGGATCGAGATCCGGGAACGGAAGCCATAGAGCACTCGGAAAGAGCTTTTCTTCAGTAACGGAGCTTCTAATTTTCAGTTCCCAAACAGCACTTCACTTCACTCTTCCAAAACCTCTTTTCCCCGAAACAGAACCCGATTGTTCCAGCGGTTATCTTCGGATTATTGCGTTTTTTTTCCTTTTTTTTTTTCTTTTCTTTTTTGTACTTTTATTTAATATTTGTTTTTATCCTCAGTTTGTGGGCCACGAAAAATGTTGTGATTTATTTAAATAATAAAAAATAACATATGTATTGGTTGTAGGGTCTATAATTTTTTTCCTTTAGAGGCTAAAGTCCAAAGGTATAAATAAATTTCCATGTGTTTTAAAATTGCCGCTAAAATAACTCGATTCTATTTTTATATAATTAAAATTAAAATTTATAATAATATACCCTTTTAAGATATAACTTATTAAATTGTTACAACTATGAGTTAGCTCATAATGTGATTAGTAATTTTTTACTACTAAAGATAATTTAGTGAAAAGAAAACATAAGAGTATATAGCAAAGGAGGTTGACAACTAAAAAGATAAAATAGACAGATAAGAAAATTTGAGATAAATTATTTAATTAGTGAAATAAGTAAAGAGAAAAGATACAAAAAAAAGTTGCATATTCTAGTTTACATAATAGAAGGTAAATACGGAGAACCAAAAAAATGCGCTGGTTTCAGTGTTGAAAATATTTCTCAACCAAACTTGTTTTAGTTTTTTTTGTTTGGTAAAATAGATTAATCTAAATTTGTTTTTATATCCAATCACAAGTCATTATGTATTATCTATGTAAAAAATTTATAAGAAAAGAAAAAAAATATAGGTAAAGTTTATTTGGATTAGTTGATGGTGTAGAATCTATTGTTTATTTATTTCAAACCATTTGTTATAAATAAATACTTATAATTCTAGTGAGAAAAAAATCTACACCTATATATAAAGAGGGTAAAGAAGATTTCCCTTTTACTATCATTTTATTTTAATTGTATCCTTATACTTATATTTTATTTTATTATTTTAAAAATACATTAGAGGAGATATTTATTTTTTGATTTCTTTATTTTTAAAAACTAAATTTTAAATTTTAAAATTTTATAGATTATGCAGTAATCGTAAACATAATTCAAATATTTTTCATGTGAGTTATTCAAACAAACATTTTCTTTCAAATTCCATTTTTCTCTCTTTCTTTTTCAATGGTTCAGATAAAATCACTTATGTCATCCAAGAATCTCTCTCCAAGCAACGTTATTGAACATGTAACCTTCTCAATTCAGTTGGATTTAAGAACTGAACTATGTGTAATGATGCAAGAAAGAAGAAGAAAAAAAAAGTTTCAAGAAGAAAAAGAAGAAAGTTTCATGTTTTCGACAAAAAAAACTCTTTCATTCTTATTAGGTATGTTCATTCTCCTTTTCACTTTACACTTTTTATGATTATATTTATTTGTCTCTTATTTCTCTTCTCTTTTCTCTGCAATTTTGTTCTTTTCTTTACAAAATTTGTACTTTTGTATGTTTGTGTACTTTTTTTTCATCTCTTCTTCGTTCTCCCTAGGCGTGTGCTTTCGTGACAAAATTTTGAATTATAGATTATGTAGTAATCGTAAACATAATTCAAAATGTTTTTCTTTTTTATTTTTAAAAAACTGATATTTTGTCAACATAATTCAAAGTTGCAGTTAGGGAGTCGTGAGTTATTCAACCAAACATTTTATTTCAAACCTCATTTTTCTTTCATTCTTTTTCAATGGTTCAGAAAAACCACTTACATAATTCAATAATCTCTCTCTGCAACGTCATTAAACATGTAACCTTCTCAATTCATCTTGATTTAAGAACTAAACCCTTTTCTCCAAAAGTGTAATTGTGTATAATGATGCAAGAAAGAAGAAGAAAGTTTCAAGAAAAAGAAGAAAGTTTCATGCTTTCAACAAAAGAACTTCTTCATTCTTCTTAGGTATGTTTATGCTCTTCTTCACTTTACCCAACTTCTTTGTTACAATTTTTATGAATATATATTATTTATCATTATATTTATTTGTCTCTTATTTCTCTGCAAATTTGTTTTTTTCTTTACAAAATTTATTCTTTTGTATCTTTGTGCACTTTTTTTTCACCTCTTCTTCATTCTTCCTAGGTGTGTTTTCATGTCAAAATTTTGAATTGTAGATTAGGTAGTAATCGTAAACATAATTCAAAATGTTTTTGTTTTTTATTTTTAAAAACTTATATTTTATCAACATAATAACATTTTTTATTTAAATTTTAATATAAAACATAAATATATATATATATATATAAATATTATTATGTATAAATATAAGTAAGCTAAATTTGAAAATAAATATTAATATAACATTTAATAATATTATCTATATTTAAAACGTACGGCCTTTTAATTACTAGAGATTATGAAATTAGTTTATAAAATATATTAAAAAATTTAAAAACTTATATATTAGTATGAATAAAACTAATAAGTATAAAAAAAATAATATATCTCTTATTTTATCTTCTTAATTATTATTTTAAATAAGTTGCGACCAATTGTTTTTAAATTTTCAATATATTTAAAACAAAAATATTTCTAACTATTATCTACATTTTAAAATAGCCATGCTAGAGTACCACGCTTCGTGTAAGTTAAAAATACTTAACAAAATAAAAAGTGCTTCAAATATATATACAAGATAAGATGCTTTACAGATAACATACATAAAATAGTTTTAACTTTTTAAAAGTTTTTTCAAACAAAAGCATACATTGTTATTTTTAACATACATAAAATAGTTTTAAGTCTGAAGGTTCACGTGGGTCACATGAGAGGCAAAATAGAGAGTATTTTTAAGTAACATGGAAACATTCCTACTCAAAAATCATTCTAACGCATGACAACTAAGCAGTTTTATGTACAAGCAAAAGAAGCAATTCATTGTGCTACAGTTAAGCAGAGCATATTGCTAGCGGAATCACTTTGGTGAGTAAATTAAGTGGCTTCCCATGGCTGCCATACTAAATGATGATTAATGGTAAGCATAATGAAACTTGGAGTACAATCCAAATTAAACAAATGCATGAGATGACTTTAATGCAACCTTTGCGAGTAGTCACAGCAGCTACATCAAGATCAAACCAGTTTCATTTGGAGTGTATGTGTATCTGCTTGAATACTGAAAAAATTAGTAAGTATATTAAAGGGCATGAAACAAAGAGCTCAAAATACCAGTACCTCACCACCCAAACCTCATACTTCAAGCAAGTTAGGGAAATATACTATCAGCATCCAGCATAAGGTGGTCACAACAAACTTTGTACAGCAATAACAGAAAGGACAATGAAAATTTAGTAAACATAACATACCTAGTTGTCATTGGAGCGAGAATGACGTCGTCTCCGCAATCTGAAAATTGGACTAACAATTAATAAATGATTGAGATGATGTTTGATTTTCCACGTTAGTATGCTTTAGAGACATGTGTAATAATATATGCTTAAATCAGACTATTAACATTTAGAGGTCTAAAGATAGACATACCATGGAGATCTTGAATACTAAAGCAAAGAAAAAAAGTCATTTGCTTGGGATGTTAGAGAAGCAAGCTTCACACAAATTCATTTTATCCCTTAAAATCTCATATATATTAAACAGAAAGACAAGCATAGAAATAACAAAACTGAAAAGAAAAAGATGGAACAGTACTACCAACCTGCGAACACGACTGCCACCCCTCAAGGGGTCAATTGTACTAAAGTCATCATCAATCTGGTCTAGCCTAAACTCGCCATACTCTACAGATGCTACAGAACTTTCATCAGAAATTGAAGTATCAGAACTTAAAGGGTGATTACCTCTACTAGGATCACCGGTTCTTGCCCTTCTTCGGTTTCTAGAACTTCTAAAGTTATTGAAGGCATGATACAAAATACAAGAGGTCCACCAGTTACCTTCATCTCCAGGGAAGTCCTCAAACTCATCTGCACTATCATCATTCCCATATTCAATCACATAATCTCCCAAAACCACTCCACGCGGAATTTCTGAATGTATAGTGCTCAAAACATCTACGATCTCAGATGACTGCTGAAAATTTTCCCAATCAAGCTGCCTGGCAGGATCAATTTTCGATGGACAAGCATGAGGGTGCTCCAATTGAGCATGTTTTTGTAGCTCGGAATAACTTCCAATAAATGCACATTGCTGCTCATCACAACTACGCTTCTTCTCATCAAGATGCACTCGAGCTTTATCAACTATAATCCACCCAGAAACATCACCTCTGCACAAGGGACAACTCAACTTGTATTGACAATCAGATACCACTGACTCACTATTTGCCATGGAATTTGCATCGGACATTTTTGTGCTTTTAAAACGATCTAAACAATTTGAGTGCAATTGACTTGTGTCACAAACAAAAGGTCGGCACCCCTTATCATAAGATGAACACTGAATAAGCACACTGTTATGAGGAGCTTCCAAGCATATGGGGCAGATTACATCTTCCCAGTTGGTATCCAACAGAATATCCTCCATGCGGACTACCATATGTTGGACACTTAGACTACACTATCACAAAATCTGAAACCAAGCACAGACCATTAACATCAAATAAATAATCAATAGTGTGTTTGCATTACTCTTTGGAATGTTCCTTACTATTCTCTTGCCAGTTATGTAGATGCAAACATGGTAACCTAAGTAGCAGTCCTTGATTTCAGATCAAACCTAAGAAAAGAACACAAATTTTGAATTTAGCTTAAAACCAACAACACATAAGTATATTGTAAACACAATTTATAAAATTTTAAATGCAGAGAAAACATAAACCCAATAAGAATATTGTTTGTAACAGTAATATAGTCTTTGGATAGAGGGCAATGTTAGGAATGGGAAGGGAAATTGTTAGGACTTAAGTACAAGAGGAAAACTCAATCCAAAATTAGTTCATTAGATGGGAGAGTCTCAAGGCTTTAGTACGACATCAAGTAGTTTATCTTATTCAATATAGGACTCCTTACATTGTCACCTATCAGTATTCAGTATACACCTTAATGTAGCTCATTCCATAACCCAATTCTTAATGAAATACAATTTGTAAGAACTTAAGCACAAGAATAGAGTTTAACCCAAAAGACTAATCTATTAGATATGAGAATCTCAAGGCTTAAGTACTGCATCAAGTCATTTGTGACTTCTAACAGAAATAAGGGGGCCAAAATCCCTTCCCTTCCATTTTTGCCTTTCATTTAAAGGGGAGGAAAAATACTAAAAGTTTGTTAACTGTACAAACTAATTGTCCTTAACTTAAATACTTGAGTTTGATGATTTTATTTGTCAGATGTGAGTGAATAATAAGAAATTATTCATTTTTCCTTTCCTCTCTTTGGTGCAATGGTTAGAGTTGCTTCCATGTGACTGAGAGATGTCTTGCAAATGCAAGGCAACCTACAGTGGATCCACAAAGGGTTTGACCCTTCCATAGACTTCACCATCGTGGGAGCTTCATAACACCTGCAAACAAGGAGCCCCTTCTCCTCCTCCCCCCTCCCCCCTCCAAACCAAACAAACTCACTATTTTCATAAGATCACTACATCAAGGATTTTCACTTTTTTATACCTACAATCCTAAATTATCAACACAATAAAAAAATGTGTGGCCTGATTTAGATGCTCGCACTACAAGCTGGATAAAGGCTATTTCCAGGAATGTAATAATGGGTCCAAACTCAAAAATTCAGAGGAAAATGTGGTCAACAACAGGCCATTCTAATACTAACTGGTTAACGAAGCCTGATCTACACACAATCCAAAAACCACAGTAGCGTGTCATCTAGAGCTGATAAGGTACAATATACATATCACCGACTTCCGATAAAAACACCAGTAAGAATGATACCCACATCCCTGCCATGTTGACACCAACAACTAAATGGATTATTACCAACAATATCTATCTCAAATAATATAATCAGTTCAACAGAACATCCTCTAATTAACAAGACAAGAATAAATCGGTAGACCAACTTAACAACAAGAACTTAAAAAGAAAAATTATCATCAGGATTTCCATCAATAACCAAGTTGACAAATCCGAAACCAAGAATATTGCCAATAAATCATAGAACTAGGAGAATAAAATGGCAGCACAATAGTTGTATTTTAGAGGGCAAAGAAAAGGTCAATTGGTACCCATAACCAAGATGGGTAAACGTAAATTGAAGAGGAAACACAAGAAAGTAACAGTGAGATTCGAGAAGAGGTAGAAGGTAACCTGATATTGATGCGTGAGTTGAGTCAAAGTGTTAGGATCGTAGGTTAGGTTGGTGCAAATGCAGAGTGCAATTAGAGAATTATGAAGGTTTGGTGGTGAGATACATTGGACTCTTTCTTCCCTCTACAAATTTCAAGAAAGAAACTTGGTAAAGCTTTTCCTCAACATTCAACCCAATTGACATAAATGCCCTTTTCAGCGGTGAAATAAGATTTTTATTATTTGGAATAAAAATAAACATAAATTTAGAAGAAATATGATAAATTTTAATTATAAGAAATAATTTGATATTTAACAAAATTTAAATAAATCAACTTTTTAATCTCATAGTTTGTGTAATATATATATATATATATATATATGGTGTATAAAAATATCATAAGTGTTCATCAAATGGTAGTCTGGAATGGAGTATATTCTGTTGAAAAGATGTAATTTGTCCCATATGCTTGGAAGTTCCTCATAAAAGTGTGCTCCTTCGGTATTCATCTTATGATAAGGGATGTCGTCCTTTTGTATGTGACACAAGTCAATTGTACTCAAATTGTTTAGATCGTTTTAAAAGAACAAAAATGTCGGATGCAAATTTCATGGCAAATAGTGAGTCAGTGGTATATGATTGTCAATACAAGTTGAGTTGTTCCTTGTGCAGAGGTGATGTTTCTAGGTGGATTATAGTTGATATAGCTCGAGTGCATCTTGACGAGAAGAAGCATAGTTGTGATGAGCAACCATGTGCATTTATTGAAAGTTATTCCAAGCTACAAAAACATGCTCAAATGGAGCACCATCATGCTTGTCCATCGAAAATTGATCCTGCCAGGCACCTTGAATAGGAAAAATTTCAGCAGTCATCTGAGACCGTAGATGTTTTAACACTATACATTCAGAAATTTCGCGTGGAGTGGTTTTGGGAGATTATGTGATTGAATATGGGGATGATGATAATGCAAATGAGTTTGAGGACTTCTCTGAAGATGAAGGTAAGTGGTGTACCTCTTGTATTTTGTATCATGCCTTCAATAACTTTAGAAGTTCTAGAAACGGAAGAAGAGCAAGAATCGATGATCCTAGTAGGGGTAATCGCCTTTTAAATTTTAATACTCTGAATAAAGTTCATAGAAATAAAACAATTTAATGTTGTAGTCTTATATAAAACACTGTCTTAACTTATTTCTTGAAGTAAAATTATTATGTTCTATACATGACTATATTTTACACTTAATTATTTTCATGTAATTATAATTAAAATTATAGTGTATAATTTTTTCTTATATCTCTTCTCTGTCTTCACATAAGTCACACTACTTTTATGTATCTTTTTTTTATTTAATGGTGTACACGGTATGTTCTTTTTATATGCAGAACTACATTGCGTGTAAACGCTATGCATCAATCCAAAACCTTCATACAAAAATAATCAATTTTGTTAATATTAATTACGAAAATTCAGTGATAATTAAGAAATAATATTAACTTGCTGAGGAAGACTAGTATTGGGAAAAAGTTAAAATTCAGTTGACTAAGGACTTTCTATGTGTTTGCTCAATCCAAGAAGAACAAAGTGAGGAGATTCTCCTACATCTTTAAATGCCACCAGTTAAACTATGTTTGGAAAAGGAATTTATAATTTCCAGAAAATTTAAATATATTAAATTTAAACTATTTTTATTTTAAATTTTTTAAATTTTTAAATATTTTTATTTATATGAGAAAATTCTAATTTATTTTTTATAAATTATTTCAATTATTATTAAAGGAAAAATTGATATTTTAACTTTATAAACATCCATTAGAAATAATCATTACATAATTTTATTAAAAGATATGGTTAATATTTACTAAAAGTAACTTTATTAACATAAGTAACTTTGTTTATATTTTTTGTAAATAATTTAAACAATGTCAATTAGAAAATAGTTTATATGAATGTTGACTACAAAAATATTACATATAGCAATCAAAAGCAGTCGTATTAATTACCTAAATTCAGTGATAATTAAGAAATAATATTAACTTACATTTTAATTAATATATATTAGTAAAAATCAATCCCAATTATCATAAACTACAATAGCATATCCTTGAGATTAAAAGAAAAAAGTTGTATTTGACATCACTCAAGAAACATATAGTTGATGTTAAAAAAAACTTTAACCAATGTTAATTATCAAATATCAATAAAAATAACTTTAATAATAACGGCAAAAAAATTATGATATTTTTTTTAAAAAAAAATCACTAACATGAGTTAAAATAAGTTAGTCTTCATCTTTATCAATAAAGTTAACACGAAGAGAAAATATAAAAAAATAAAATTAAGTTGAGAGAAAACAAAGTATGAAAAAATTTAAATTCTAACTCTTTAAAACTTCAACATTTTTAAAAATCCATTGTCTGAAGAGTATATTTTAACATAAAGTATTATAATTTTTTTATGAAAATGAATTATTCTCTAAAAACTATTCATCCAAAACATAAGATAAAGTAAATGCACTTGTGTTAAACACATAGGAATTTATCACTAAGGAAAGAAAAACTATTGAATGAGAGATGAATAGTGAACTCGAAATTAGGTGTTGGTGTATCATTTTCCTATTAGATAGCAGACTATGGGTTGGTAGTTACATTTGTATAATAGTAAGTATTTTCTTATTAAAATTCTGTTAACGTCATATTAAAACTATCTTTTTACCAATTATTAATTATAATATTCATAATTTAAATAAATTGCACTGTATATTTTTAGCTATTTAAGTAAAATTTGTTGAGGAGACTATGGATTGGTAGTTAGTTTTCTATATATATTAAAAATATATTTAATCAAGTTTTGGTGAATTAATTAATATATCTAAATGAATGAATTTTAAAAATATTAATTTTCCAATTTTAAAAAAACTATTATGTATAAAGAATAAACTTATATTAGAATTTAGTAAGTTTTGAAAAAATTGAGAGTGAAAGCTTGAGAAATGATTGGTTAATATATAGTTGAGAAGGTGGAATGGTGTCTATAAATAAGCACAGGTGTTTAGCCCTCCGCGATTATGGACGGAAAGCATGGATGACCGGAGAAATATAACGGAAAAGAGAGGACAGAGATGTTAT